>ERZ857745.378-NODE-378-length-69365-cov-5.077031_pt1 | contig 69365 bp, 56 predicted proteins | sample MGYA00519699_ERZ857745 | MGnify/ENA primary metagenome ERZ857745 (study PRJEB31778, sample SAMEA3449357) | human gut metagenome | biome: human gut; feature: human-associated habitat; material: faeces | place: United Kingdom | collected 2010/2012 ... | reverse complement strand
GAATCGAGAGATTGATTCCCAATTAGATCAGATAATTTTTGATTTGGGAATTCATGATGTAGATAAGAACGTGATCGGCTTCTGTTTACCTATAATAACCTTTTTCTGTTTCTGCAGAATTCCGCAACTTCATCTTGACAAAACCACACACAAGTATATAATTATTGGTAGCACCAATTCACGCAGCCTGGGAACCAGTGCGGCCTTGGCAATCACTAGAAAATACAGGAAGTACCAACATGAAATTCATCAGACAATTTTTGATCATCTTAGCGATCTCTCTTGTTGGAGAGATCTTGAAATACATATTACCGCTGCCGATCCCGGCCAGCATCTATGGAATGGCCATCTTGTTCGCAGGTCTTATGAGCGGACTGATCAAGCTGGATGCAGTTCGCGAAACTGGAAAATTTCTTATAGAAATCATGCCACTCATGTTCATACCGGCGGGAGTCGGGCTGATGGACAGCTGGGGAAATCTGCATTCGATTTTACTGCCCGTTGCGATCATCACGATCGTGACCAACATCACTGTCATGGGATCCACAGGACTGCTGTCTCAATGGGTCATCCGACGTGGAAGAAAGCTGGCGGAGGAAAAGACGGAACGAAAGAGAGGGGCGTATCATGAATAATTTTCTGGAAGAATCACTCTTTGCAGGTGTGACACTCAGCCTCATCGCCTATCTCGCAGGCAGCCTGCTGCGTAAAAAATTCAAACTTGGGATTTTTAATCCGCTGCTGATCTCCATCGCGGTATCTATTGCAGTTTTAGCTATTGGAAATATCAGCTATGAGACGTATAATGAAGGAGCGAAATATCTTAGCTGGCTCCTGACGCCGGCTACCGTTTGCCTGGCGATTCCTTTGTATGAACAGTGGAGCCTTTTGAAACAGAACTGCAAAGCCGTCATGCTGGGGCTTGCAGCAGGGACGGTCACAAGTCTGGGGACCGTACTGGGGCTGTCGCTGCTTTGTGGTCTGGACCACAAAGAATACGTGACGCTGCTGCCGAAATCCATCACTACGGCTATCGGCATGGGTGTTTCGGAAGAACTGGGGGGCTATGTGACCATCACGGTCGCGGTCATCGTGATCACTGGCGTTCTTGGCAATATGTTCGGGGAAGTGATCTGTAGAATTTTTCGCATCACGGAGCCGATCTCAAAGGGGCTTGCATTCGGTGCATCTTCTCATGCTATCGGTACCGCCAAGGCTATTGAAATCGGAGAGATCGAAGGCGCGATGAGCAGTCTCGCCATCGCAGTGTCCGGGATCCTGACAGTTGTGCTGGCGTCTGTTTTCTCGCATTTTTTATAGAGTTTTACGAGGAGGTTACAAGATGAATAAATCTGCGCCCATGGAATATGAAAAAGCAATTGAATATATTGATCAGATGATTCGAGATGGTGAGCTTGTAACGGGAAGCCGTCTGCCGACGGAACGAACGATCTCAGAGCATCTGGGCATCGGCAGGAATTCCACCAGGGAGGCACTCAGTATCCTTCACGGCATGGGAATGATCAGGCGAGTCCAAGGTTCCGGAAACTATGTGACCGGCGATGCGCACCGTGCTATTCGCCAGATCTGTACTATGATGCTTGCTCTTGGAACCATAACGAAGAAAGATGTTTGTGAGTTCCGGCGCGTGCTGGAAAAATCAGCCTGTCTGCTGCTTTCTGAAAAGGGTGTTCCTGCAGACGAGCGCAGACAGTTTGAGGAAATACTTGCAGCTATGGAATCGGCAGATGAAAAAACATTGCCGGCACTGGATCGTGACTTTCACACAATGCTGCTGCGGGCAACAGGGAATTCTCTCATGGTCACCGTCCTGGATGCCATCGCAGAGGTTTATCAGAAATGGATCGACATCGTGATCCGCAAGACAGGGAAAGACGAAAAAAACAGACTGCAGGCTTACCACAAGGGGATCTATACAAGCCTGGCAGAAGCAGATACGGACCTGGCTTTGCGATTTGTTGACGATCACTATGATTTGATTGAGGAGATGTTGGAATTATGAAATACAAAATAGCAATATTCGATATGGATGGAACGATTTTAAACACACTGGACGACCTGGCGGACAGCATGAACCACTGCCTGCGGGCTCGCGGGCTCGCGGAGCGCTCTTTGCAGGAGATACGCACATTTCTGGGGAACGGGATACACAGGCTGGTAGAATGCTCGGTGCCGGATGGAACGGACGCCGAAACTCTGGAAAAAGTGTATCAGGATTTTTTGATATACTATAAAGATCACTGCGCCATCAAAACATGTCCCTACGAAGGCATACCGCAGGTTCTGCAAAGCCTCCGGCGCGCGGGAGTGCTGACGGCCGTCGTGTCCAACAAGGCAGATTATGCGGTGAAGATCCTTTGCGAGGATTACTTCGACGGTCAGTTTGATTTCTCCGTGGGCGAGCTGGAAGGACGGCGGAGAAAGCCGTATCCGGACAGCGTCGATGCAGTGATGGAAAACTTCCGGATCGCAAAGAAAGATGCGGTGTATATCGGAGATTCTGAGGTGGATTTTCAGACGGCTCAGAATGCCGGAGTGGACGTGATCATGGTGGGATGGGGATTCCGCGATGAGGACTTTTTGAAAGAGCAGGGTGCAAAGTTTGTGATCCACGATCCTGCAGAGATCCTGGATGCTATCGGTGTGCCGAGAGAGTAGGGCTTTTTAGCAATGCGAGGTGAAAACGAAAGGGGGCTGCGATGATTATTACCATTGGAAGAGAGTGTGGATGCAATGCCGATGAAATCGGCAGGATGCTGGCGGGAAAATACGGGATTTTTTGCTATACGAAGGCGGAACTGATCCAACTGGCGAAGGAAAAAGGAGTCTATGAAAAGTATCCGTTTTTCTTCGGAGAAATGCCTGTGGATATGATGATCAGCCCGATGGCGGAATCGCTGGAAGAACGGCTGAGGAACACTCCGCAGGAGGCGCTGGAAAGTGTGCTGGGCGGAGAAGACTGCGTGATCGTTGGGCGGGCAGCCGGATATGCGTTTCGAAATCGGAAAGACGCGCTTCGGATTTTCCTGTGCGGAGAAAAAGAAAAGCGGATCGAACGCATGATGGACAAGCACGGTTTTTCCCGGCGAAAAGCAGTGAAGATCGTAGAGGAAACGGACGATCTGAGACGGGGATATCACGAATACTATTCCGGGGAAACCTGGGGCGCTGCACACAATTATGATATTTGCCTGGACGTGATGCGACTGGGTAAAGACAGGGTGATGCACATCATCGATACGGCGCTTGCAGAGCTTATAGATAAATAACGAAAGGATATATATGTCCATACCAGGTTTTGTAATATTCAACTTCATGATCTATGCCATAATCAATGCTTTCACACCGGGACCGGGGAATTTCCTGGCGCTTAATACGGTGACCAACTATGGCTTAAAAAGAGGGAAACCGTTGTTTTTTGGCATTTTTGCAGGATATTATTTCGTGCAGACCAGCTGCTGCGTATTCGTCTATGCGCTGGGCTCGCTGCTGCCCCAGTTTCTTGCTGTGATGAAGTATATCGGAGCTGCATATATTTTGTGGCTGGCGATCCATATAGCGATCAGCAAGCCGGGAAAAGCAGGAGATGAAAAATCAGCATCTTTCTGGAAAGGCTTCGCGCTGCAGTTCGTCAATGTGAAGATCTACCTTTTTGGAATCACGGCATTGACCGGGTTTATCACGGACTATAGCAGGGCGTTTCCGGTATTGTTTCTCTTTGAGATGATCATCGCTACAGTGGGAACGATCGCTACGGCAACCTGGATCGGGCTTGGTATGATGATACAGACGTTTTATGAGAAACATTTCCGCATCATTAACATCATCATGGCGCTGACGCTTTTAGAATGTATCTACAGTATGCTGGTCAGCTAGTGAGCAGAATAACGAGCCGCTTGCGAAACAGGCAAAATAAATCCATTTTGCCTGTTTTTTTTATGAGGAACATCTGATATAATATAGAGTTAGAAAAATAGCGTGAAACAGGAGTAAAAGATGTTTGATAAATTAGATTTTATAACAGAAAAATATGACGAGCTGGCGCAGAAGGTATCAGATCCTGAGATCATAAACAACCAACCGGTGTGGCAGAAACACGTCAAGGAGATGGGCGAGATGGAGCCTATCGTAAAGAAATACAAGGAATACAAGAAAGCCAAGTCCGATCTGGCGGAAGCCAAGGAGATGCTGGATGAAGGTGATGAGGAAATGCGTGAACTGGCCAAGATGGAGATCTCCGAACTGGAAGACACCATCAAGCAGCAGGAAGCGGATCTGAAGATCCTGCTTCTGCCGAAGGATCCTAACGATGAAAAGAACGTTATCCTGGAGATCCGTGCAGGTACAGGCGGAGAGGAAGCGGCGCTGTTTGGTGCAGATCTTCTGCGTATGTACACCCGCTACGCAGAGCGGAACCACTGGAAGACGGAGCTGATGGAAGTCAACGATACAGGCCTTGGAGGCATCAAGGAAGCTGTTATCCTGATCAAGGGCAAGGGCGCATACTCCAGACTGAAATATGAGAGCGGCGCCCATCGTGTACAGCGTGTGCCGGAAACAGAATCCAGCGGTCGTATCCATACCTCTGCAGCGACTGTTGCTGTGCTGCCGGAAGTGGACGACGTGGAAGTAGATCTGAATCCTAACGATGTCCGCGTGGATGTGTACCGTGCATCCGGAAACGGCGGTCAGTGCGTAAACACGACGGACTCGGCTGTCCGTCTGACTCACGAACCGACAGGACTGGTAGTTACATGCCAGGATGAAAAATCCCAGATCAAGAACAAAGAAAAAGCATTCAAGGTACTGCGTTCCAGACTGTACGATCTGAAGATGCAGGAACAGAATAAAGAAATCGCTGACCAGAGAAAGAGCATGGTGGGAACCGGCGACCGAAGTGAGCGTATCCGTACGTACAACTTCCCGCAGGGAAGAGTTTCCGATCACAGGATCGGTCTGACCCTCTACAAGCTGGACAACTTCCTGGACGGTGATCTGGATGAAATCATAGACGGCCTCATCACCAGCGACCAGGCCGAAAAAATGAAGGCGTTTTAAATGAAAACAAGATTACTTTCTGTAACAAGTGAAGCGGATATGCAGGAAGCTGCAAAGATCATTGCAGACGGAGGTCTGGTGGCTTTTCCGACGGAGACGGTGTACGGTCTGGGGGCTGACGCGCTCAACGCCCGGGCGGTAGGCAGCGTCTACGATGCAAAGGGCAGGCCCAGCGATAATCCTATGATCGTCCACGTGTGCCGTGCAGACGATTTAAAGAGGATCTACGACCTGGACAAGCTGCCGCAGCAGAATCAAAAGCAGATCAGAGCCTTGACGGAAAAATTCTGGCCGGGGCCGCTGACCATCATTGGTCCGCGGGCAGCCTGTGTTCCCGACAGGACTACGGGCGGACTGGAAACCGTGGCTGTACGGATGCCGGACAGTCAGGTGGCTCTTGATCTCATCCGGCAGTCCGGATGCCCTATCGCAGCACCCAGCGCCAATATTTCCGGAAGACCAAGCCCGACCAGGGCCAAGGACGTGGTCGCTGACATGGACGGTCGTATCGAAGCGATCTTTATGGGAGGCGACTGCCAGGTGGGGATCGAATCCACTGTACTGGATATGACAGGTGATACGCCGACGATCCTCAGGCCGGGGATCCTGACGGCTGACGATATTTCGGATGCACTGGGCGTTCCCGTCGCTTACGATAAAGCCTTATCGCAGAAACCTGACGGTGCTGACTTCAAACCGAAGGCGCCAGGCATGAAATACAAACACTATGCGCCAAAAGCTGATATGATGATCCTGGAGGGCGCATACACGGACGTCAAGCGGGAGATCGAGCGGCTCCGCTGGGAAAAAGAGCGGGAGGGTCTTAAGGTAGGCTCCATCCTGTTTGAAGAAAGTGCATTTCGAGAAGCGGCTCATGACTTTTTCGCAAGGCTGCGCGATCTGGATCAGGCCGGTGTGGATCTGATCATAGCGGGAGCACTCAGCGGAGAAGACCAGGTGGGGTTCGCGGTTATGAACCGCATGGTCAAATCGGCAGGATATAATATCATAAAGGTATGAGAAAGAGAGGAATATTTTATGAAAATCGCCATCGCCAGCGATCATGGCGGCTACCAGCTGAAAGAAGAAATCAAGAAGTATCTTGAAGGACGAAACATCGAAGTGGTGGATCTGGGAACCAACTCAGAGGAATCTGTAGATTATCCGATTTACGGCAAAGCCTGCGGCGAAGCTGTTATGAGCGGCAAAGCAGATCGCGGTATCGTCTGCTGTGGCACGGGGATCGGTATTTCTATCGCGGCCAACAAGGTGAAAGGCATCCGCTGTGCGCTTTGCACGGATGTTCACATGGCAGAGATGTCTCGCAAACATAACGATTCCAACGTGCTGTCCCTGGGCGGCAGAACGACGCCGGTGGACAAGGCTCTGGAAATCGTGGGAGCCTGGCTGGACACTGAATTTGAGGGCGGCCGCCATCAGAGAAGAGTGGACATGCTCAACGCATAAGACTGCCCCGCACGCGCTGGCCTGCTTCCGAAGGAAGACAGGGCGCCGCGAAGGGATGACCGGCGGAGCCGGCTTTGCATAAAAAATATGGTTAATAATAAAATTGAGATATAAAAAGAAAGGCAGGTACTAATTATGAGTAATGTATATGTATTCGATCATCCGTTGATCCAGCACAAGACTGCTATGATCCGTAAAGAGGATACGAGCGTCAAGGACTTCAGAGAGCTGGTTAGAGAGATTTCCATGCTGATGGGTTATGAAGCTACGAGAAAGCTGCCGCTGGAAGAAGTGGAGATCACGACTCCGATCTGCGACACTAAGGTAAACATGCTGAAGGGCGAAGACATTGCTATCGTTCCGATCCTGAGAGCGGGACTGGGTATGGTGGACGGCATGCTGGCTCTGGTGCCGAATGCTAAGGTCGGTCATGTTGGTCTTTACAGAGATCCGGAAACTCACGAACCTGTAGAATACTATTGCAAACTGCCAAACGATATTGACAAGAGAGAGATCTTTGTCGTTGACCCGATGCTGGCAACTGGCGGAAGCGCTGCGGCTGCCATTGATTTCATCAAGGCAAGAGGCGGCAAGAAGATCATTTTCATGTGCCTGATCGCTGCTCCGGAAGGTATCGAAGCGCTGCAGAAGGCTCATCCGGATGTAGATATCTTCATTGCTGCAAAGGATGAGAAGCTCAACGAAAACGCATATATCGTACCGGGTCTGGGCGATGCAGGAGATAGACTTTACGGCACAAAATAAGAGCTTTTGGAGGATAGAAGAAGAATGAAATACGATTTTATACCTGACAGCGTGAGCGAGCACACCAATGTTTATGATGTGCTGAAGGAACGGGGATTTATCGAACAGTCCACGGACGAGGAAAAGGTCCGGGAGCTTCTGCAGAATGAGAAAGTGAAATTTTACATTGGCTTTGACCCGACGGCGGACTGTCTTCACGTAGGCCACTTCATGCAGGTGATCATCATGATGTATATGCAGAAGTTTGGTCATACGCCGGTCGTGCTGCTGGGAGGCGGAACTGGTTTTGAAGGCGATCCTTCGGGACGGACAGATATGCGTCAGATGATGACTGCTGAGACGATCGAGAACAATTGTGAAGCGTTCAAGAAGCTGTTTGATCGCTTCCTGGATTTCGATGAAGACTGGAAATATGAGGGCAACAATGGCGTGTTTGAACCGGGTCACGAAAACAAGGAGCCGGAGCCGGGCAAGGCGATCTCGGTCAACAATGCGAGATGGCTGCTGCCGCTGAATTACATTGATTTCATTCGTGAGATCGGATCCTGCTTCAATGTGAACACCATGCTTCGTGCAGAATGCTTCAAGCAGAGGATGGATCGCGAAGGCGGACTTACGATGTTTGAACTGAACTACATGCTGATGCAGAGCTATGATTTCATGGTCATGGCGCGGGACTTCGATGTTAAGATCGAGTTTGGTGGAAACGACCAGTGGTCCAACATCATAGGCGGCGTAGATCTGACTCGCAAGAAGACGGGTAAGGAAGTGTACGGCATGACATTTTCTCTGTTGACCAACTCGGAAGGCAAGAAGATGGGCAAGACCCAGAAGGGCGCGCTGTGGCTGGATGCTGACAAGACGACTCCGTATGAATTTTATCAGTACTGGAGAAATGTCGGTGATGCTGATGTAGAAAAATGTCTGCGGATGCTGACTTTCCTGCCGATGGATGAAGTGCGCAGACTGGCTTCTCTGGAAGGACAGGAGATCAACAAGGCCAAGGAGATCCTGGCGTTTGAAGTGACCAAGCTGGTTCACGGCGAGGATGAGGCAAAGAAGGCGCAGGAGGCTGCACGTGCTGCGTTCAGCGGCGGCGGTACAGACATCAGCGCTATGCCGACGACTCCGTTTGAGGCTGCAAAGCTGGCCGGTGAGGGCATGGGTGTTGTAAACTTCATCAAGGAGCTGGGACTTGTTCCGAGCAACCGGGAAGGATTCATGACCATCGAGCAGGGCGGTCTTAAGATCGACGGTGAAAAGGTGACTGACAAGAAGCTGCAGATCACGGCAGATTCCTTTAAAGACGGCAAGATGTTGGTGGAAAAGGGAAAGAAGAAAAAGGTTGTCGTAGAGCTGGTATAAAGATTTTGATGTAAGGGGGACCCTGCGTTAGAGGCGCAGGGTCCTTTTTTGTATGCGCCCGTATGATCGTGCCTGCGCGGATGGGTCTGTACGCGATTACCGCATAAAAATTGAACTTGTTTTAGCGATTTTGTCCTGAATATGGCTTGTTTCGGCGAACTGTGCTGATTAAAAATAATATAACTGGCTATTTTATTCAATACATTTCAGTGGTATGCTAGATGCAATCCATACTGTGGGGGGAATGACTTGGATCGCACAGATCCGCTCCATGAGAAAAGATTTAACAGAAATGAGGACACTAGAATGAAAGAAACAGAACGTATTAAGAATTTATGCGAAACGGCGCTTTTTATCGCGATCGTTTTCCTGGGAGTATTTATTATTAAATTTCCCGGGCCGTTTGGATATATGCACATCGGAGACTCCATGATCTTCCTGTCGGTGCTGATGCTGGGTGGAAAACGCGGTGCAGTTGCAGGCGGTATCGGTGCGGCTCTCGCGGATATTGTCAGCGGATACACGATCTGGGCGGTTCCTACCCTGATCTGCAAGGCAGCCATGGCTCTCGTGATGGGTGTTATGATCAAGCACCATGCATTCGGATTAAATGGCCGGGTGCTTTGGATCATATCGGCAGTGGCAGGAGGTCTGACGCAGGGCGTAGGTTACGTGATCTTCTGGTACTTCCTGTTCGGTAAGGCGGCAGCCATTGCGGCAGTTCCAGGACTGGCATTCCAGGCGGTTTCCGGCATCATCATCGCCTTTGTGATTTCCGAAGCTTTGCAGAAGACAAGCCTGAGAAGACATTTTATCTACAGCACAGACGGCAAAACAGCTGCATAAACAGATCGATGATCTATACATAACCAGGAAGGAGAAAAACCATGTTAGAACAAAACCTTTCAGAACGTATCAAACAGTTTAAAAAAATCGATGCACACAGCCATGTCGGTTACTTTGGCAGCTGGTGTGATGTAGGTATCACGCCGGAAGAGCTGATCGCGCAGATGGATGAATACAATGTGGAAAAATCCGTGATCTGTACGTATCCGATCCAGGACAGCCTGGATGCGGTGGACAAGTACCCGGATCGTCTTGTCGGAGCAGCATGGCTCAACCCGATGGATCCCGATTGTCTGGACATCTTAAAAGACGCCGTGAAAAACCACAACTTCAAAGCAGTCAAGCTCCACCCGCTGGAACAGGCTTACTGCCCGAATGACGAGTGTGTTTTTCCTATCGCAGAGCTGGCACAGGAGCTTGAGATCCCGCTCATGATCCACACCGGACATCCACCGTTCTCCCTTCCATGGAGCGTAGCCCAGCTGGCTGATATCTACCCGGATCTGCCGATGGTCATGATCCATATGGGTCACGGTAACGGCATGTTTATCCAGTCGGCACTGGACATGGCGAAAAAATATCCGAACCTGTATCTGGAAACATCCGGCATGCCGATGCACACCAAGATCAAGGAATCCTACAGAGATATCGGATCTGACCGGATCATGTGGGGACTGGACGCACCGTTCCACCACCCTGCAGTAGAAATGCTCAAGCCGATCGTCAGCGGTCTGACCGACGAAGAGCTGGAAGACGTGTTCTATAACAATGTGAAGAAACTTTTGAAGCTGTAGTTCTCGGGGATCGTCCCCTTTGACCTAAAGCTGTATCGCCGCCGGGTGTGCCGCCCGGCTTCTATAAAGGATGCCTTCGGATGCGTGCTGCAAAGTGCGCTCCGGAGGCGTTTTTTTGTTGGACGGCAGGTGGATCACCGGCGATTTTTTCCTTAATAACAGACTTGACCGTGATTTTATCCGAATTGGATTGACAAACAAAAAATGCTATTATATAATGCAAAAAGCGGTTAAGAATAAATGGATTTCGAGACGCTTTATATGCGAAAATCGAATTACATAATAGCAAAAAGTGATTTATAGAACGGAACAATACGGAGGGGATCTTATGAGAACATACGATGACAAGATGTTTATCGAAACCTTTGAGCATCAGTACACCTGGCTCAACGGCTTTATGAGAAATGTGAGAAGATATGGCAAGAAAGCTGCCCTGATAGATCCGGCGACAGATAGAAGCTGGACGTATACGCAGCTGAACCAGGAGGCGAATCAGCTGGCACATGCGCTGCGCCAGGATGGTGTAGGCAAAAACGATGTGGTCATGTCGGTGCTGCCGAACTGCCCGGAATTCTGCTTTGCATATATCGGACCGAGGAAGATCGGTGCGATCATCAACCTGGCAAATTACAAGCTTTCCTTTGGGGAACTGGCCTTGCTGATCGATCACAACTGCCCGAAGGTGATTCTGTACGCTGCGGATGTAGCGGATATGGTGACAAAGGCTGTTGAGAAGGCAGAGCACAAGCCGGTTCGTCTGGTAATGGCGGATAACCAGGAGGGAAGAGAAGTCCCTGAGGGTCACTACAGCTATGAAGCTTATGTGGCCGCACAGCCGAAAAATGATCCGGAAATGGATTTCGTGCCTCATATTTATGATGAAGTGATAAGAATGTGCACCAGCGGAACGTCTGCTTTGCCTAAGAGCGTGCCGCTCAATGATATCAATGAAGTGTTGTCAGCGCACGATGCCATCATGCATTATCCGCTGAATGTAAAAGACGTCTGCATGAACATGACGCCGCTGTTTCATCGCGGAGGAAGCCATTCCGGAGGCACGTGTCCGACTTTCTTTGTAGGCGCGGCTCTGGTGGTGATGCGGAGTTTCTCGCCGCGAACGACTTTGCAGTATGTGGAAAAATATGGGGTAACGTTCCTGACAGGATCCCCGGCATCGTTGGAAATGCTGACGCGTATCCAGGAAAAGACTCCGTATGATCTTTCTCGTTTGAAAGGACTGGTCACTATGGGGGCTCCGCTGGAAAAAGCAGCCTGCAAAAAATTCATGGAAGTCCTGACGCCGAATATTTTAAACGGTTACGGCACGACGGAAACTTTCTGGAACTCGTTCCTGCGCCCTTATGATCTTCCGGATTATGCCGGAAGCGTAGGCGGCAGCTGTATCGATGATGAAGTGCGGGTCGTTAAGGTTTATGATGATCACAAAGCTGAGCCGGACGAGCTGGTAGAAAAGGACAATGTCACAACGGGTGAAGTCATCATAAGCAGCCCGGGCAAGACGACCTACAGCTATTACAACAACCCTGAAGAAGAGGCGAACAAATTCTATAAAGGATGGATGTATACGGGTGACCTGGGGACATGGGGTGAGAACCTTTATGTAACGATCAACGGTCGTAAGGACGATATGATCGTATGCTCCGGTGAAAATATTTACCCGACACAGATAGAGGAAGCCCTTAATGAGATGGAGAAGGTGCAGGACTCAATGGTGGTAGCCGTGCCTGATAAAGTGCGCGGACAGGCGGTGGCAGCGTATGTTGTTGCAAAGGATCCGTCCCTGACTATCGCAGAGCTGACCAGGTTCTGCAACAACAGTCCGATGCTTTCAACGTATAAGCGTCCTCGCTGGTACTGTATCGTGGAAGAACTCCCGCATACAGCCACCGGAAAGAAGATGCATTATGTAATGAAGCAGCAGGCGGCAGAAGATCTGAAAAACGGAGTGTTGAAGAGAAGATAATCAAAAAATGCAATATAAAAAACAGAGTTGGATAAAATTGTCTGATATATACCCCCAATACGGGGCGCCCGGTATTGTGGTATATATCAAAAATTATCCCGCTCTGTTTTTTTATTTACTCCAGATGTTCTTCTATGATTTGCAGAAACAGTTCCGCTGCCGGATTAAGCAAAGATTTTTTCCAGGCAACGGCGCATGTGATGGCATAACTCTCATCGTCGATAGGCGTTACTTGTATTCCTGTCTGTGGAAGGGCTGAGAGGATTTCGGCTGCTTTTAACGGCAGGATGGAGATCCCCAGACCTGAGCCTACGGACAGCAGTACCGATTTTATGTCGGAAAACCGGTTGGCGATCTGCGGCGTGAAACGATGAGTCTGGCAGTAGTTCATGATCTGCATATAAAGGATGGGATTTTCTTCTTCCGAGATCAGGATGAATTTCTGGTGAGGAAGGGATGAAAGATCTATCCCGTCGACAAAATCGGTATCATCATCGGGCTTCGCCATATCCGCGTGAGCTGTTTTCGGTGACACAAAGCACAGCTGGGTGGTATGGGTTTCTCTGATTTCATATTCCTCGCTGTCAGGGATCATATCCAAGTAATGAAAGTGAAAATCATAAGGGTCATCCACTTCGCTTTGAAGTGGTTCGCCATGAGACACATAAGTCAGATCTACGATAATTCCGGGATATTTCCGGGAAAATTCTTGCAGACACATGGCCAGAAACTGATCAGAATCATCGATCGTAGCGATAGAAAGCCGTCCCTCTGCACCCTCATGTAGCTGTCTGACGGCGAAGGCGCCTTTTTTCGCGGCATCCAGGATCTCCTGCGCATATGGTAAAAACGCACGGCCCTCCTGAGTCAGGCGAACGTCCCGCTTCGTGCGGTAGAAAAGCTTGACTCCAAGCTGCTGCTCAAGATCGTTGATCTGACGGCTGATGGTAGATTGAGGCACGCCGTTTTGTCGAGCCGCATTGGTAAAATTCAGTACCTGGCTGACCGTGATAAAACTTTTTATCTGATTTAAGTGCATTGTAAGACTCCCGTTTATTGACATCTGCCTCGCTGCGATGGTATCATCAAGGCACGGAGCAGACATAATTATCCAGAAAACTGATAAGAAGGTGGCTTTTTATCCGTTTTTGCTATTATATAGCATGGGGCTTGAGTTGTAAAGCTTCCGCCTCGGCGTTTTCGGCATGCCTTGGCATGTCGCGATGTTTTGTGCCGAAAGCAGGGGAGTATGGAGGAAATCGTGAAAAAGAAAATCGTGATAACAGGAATGGGTGCGGTGACGCCCATTGGAAGCGGAGTGGAGGAATACTGGAACAATCTGATCGCGGGTGCATGCGGAATCGATAAGATCCGGCAGTTTGATGCGACAGATCTGGCGGTGCGGATCGCAGCGGAGGTTCATTCTTTTGATCTGCAAAAATACATGCCGAAAAAGATGATCCATGAGACGGATGCGTTCACCCAGTACGCCTACGTGGCAGCTGCCGAAGCCTTGGCGATGGCTGGAAAAAAGGATGGAGAACGGTCAGGGGAGAATGCCCGGATGTCTGACGATCCGGATCGTTCTGCCGGCATCGGTCTTCCTGCAGATCCGGATCAAATGGGTATCGTTATGGGGACTGCCATGGCTGGAGTTGCTACGACGGCAGCGACGCAGGAAATCCTGACCAATGCAGTCCACAAGAATGTAGGCCCGCGATTTGTGCCGCGGATCCTGGGAAATATTGCCGCGGCACAAATCGCCATCGCTCATGGGATCACCGGTCACAGTGTTACCTTGTCCACGGCCTGCGCTTCAGGCGGCGATGCCGTTTCCGCAGCGGCAATGCTGCTTCAGGCAGATGAAGCGGATGCCGTTCTGGCAGTTGGGGCAGAGAGCATCCTGTGCCCGCTGGTGATCTACTCGCTGGCGAATGCACACACTTTATCGCGGATGAATGATGATCCACAGCATTCCTGCAGACCGTTCGATGCACACAGAAGTGGCTTTGTCATTGGTGAAGGGGGCGGTGCATTGGTATTGGAAACGGAAGAAAATGCCCTGGCTCGCGGGGCGACTATTTACGCCGAGCTGGCAGGATGGGCCAATAACAATGAGGCCTATCATGTCATCAAGCCTAATCCGGATGGAATCAGTTCGATCAAGTGTATGCGAAAGGCTCTTTTAAGGGCGGGACTTTCCCCGCGGGATGTCGATTATATCAATGCTCACGGAACGGGAACAAAACTAGGGGATGAAGCCGAGTTGAATGCGCTTGGTCAGTTGTTCGAAGGCTCTGCCATCAGCTCTACAAAAGGAGCCACCGGCCACATGATGGGTGCCGGTGGCATCACTGAAGCGATCGCCTGTATCCAGGCGATCCGGGAAGGGATCGTTCCGCCGACTTTAAACCTGGAAGATTGTGATTCGGATCTGGATTTCGTGCGGGGAGAGAGCCGTAAGATGACAGTTGATACGGCCATGACGAATGCCTTCGGATTTGGTGGGCAGAATTCCAGTCTGATATTTCGGAGGTATTGATTTTTCGCCAGCTCGCAAGCAATACAACATGAACAGCCGAATATCCTGCCTTGATGTTGTAATCCAGTGCAAAAAATTTGGTACAGCAACATGAAGGTAGTGAAAATCAAATTTCATGTTGTAATGATCTCAATAATTCGCAAGCAATACAACATGAACAGCGGTTATGAACCTGTTGATGTTGTATTTTGCTTTTTGGACAACATCAACACAACAAAATTAAGTTTTCATGTTGTAAGACTTGCAGAGACATCTTTTGACATTTTAAAAATACAAAAAAATGCCTTGTAAATATTGACAGCAAACTGCCAGTGGTGTAAAATAATGGAAACAGAAGCCGCAGCTGGAGCTTTGGTCGTCGAAAATCCAAGCTTGGCCTGACGCAACATATCATGGGGAATAAAATGAGAGATTATCACAGCAGAATGAAATGGGAGATGACTCGCATCTGGCAGCGAGAAGTCCAAAATCGGAAGCGTATGATGCAGGAACTGCGGCAGCTTCCGGCGGGAGACCTTTGCATCAGAAAAGGCAAAGGCGATAGTTTTTATACATATCACACCAATCAACACGACACTCGTGGCGTTTTGCGGGATAGGAAATTAACCAGGTCGCTGGCACGTAAATGTTTTTTAAAAAAGAAAGTCCATTCGAGCACCCTCTGGTGCCAGGGACTCCAGCGTCTGATACAAGACATGGAAATTCAAGAACGCTGCGAAGCGAGATCCCTCCACCCCATAACCCGTAGTCGCCTCCCGGAGGTCTTCGAGGAAAAGGATTATCGTCTGTCACCAATGCAGCGGGAGTGGCTCTATGGAAATTACGACCAGAATCCGTATAAGCCGGAACAGAAAATCTATAAAACCAAAAGTGGTATCATGGTACGTTCTAAATCGGAACGGAGCCTGGCAGACTTTTTCACGGAACGCGGCGTCGCTTTCCGGTACGAGGCAAAACTGGTCATCAACGGCAAGGTGTATTATCCGGATTTCATGATCCTTTGCGATGATGGGCGCATCCTGATCTGGGAGCACTTCGGCCTGATGGATAAGGAAGAATACTTCATCAGTGCCTGCCGCAAACTGGAACAGTACCGCAGAGCCGGATACGTGCAGCATTCCAACCTGATCTGCACTTACGAGGAAGATCTACGGTCCGGGGCGGTGCTGGAGGAGATTTTGCTTCGGTATGAGCTGTACTCGTAATCAGTTATTTCCTCCTGCGTCCAGCAACTGCGCCGACAAGCCCAAATGCGACTGCCCAGAGAAGCCAGCCGCAACCGATGGAATACAGCGGCATTTTAGTCACGAAGCTAAGCGGCAGGCCGTAACCGTACAGGATCTCCAACAGGCTTCCAAGCAGTGATCCGAAGAACGCTCCTTTAAAGACTGCATTAGAGACACGATCGCGAAACAGGGAAAGAATGATCAGGGTCAGGGCTCCCGGATAAACCAGGCTCAGGATCGGAGCAGCCAGAGCTACGATTTTGTCCAGCCCGAAATTTGCAACAAAGGCACTGAATAAGCAGATAGCGGCAGCGAGAAGCTTATAATTCAGCCGGCCTTTTGACAGCGTGCTGAAATAGTCTGCACTGGCACTGACCAGTGCAACGGCTGTTGTCAGGCAAGCCAGTGCTACGATTATACCTAGAATAATGACCCCGGCGTGTCCCAGCAGTCCGCTGGTGATATTCACCAGCAGTTCAGAACGATTGATCCGCAGATTATACGTGCCGGATACGGTGGCACCCAGATATGTCAGCCCGAAGTAGATCACCAGCAGAGCAATTGCAGCCACCAGACTGGCGTTTCTTACGACTTTATACTTCACGTGCGTTGCCGTATAGCCCTTGTCCATCACACTTTTTACGATGATGATCCCGAAAATCATCGCCGCCAGGACATCCATTGTCTGGTAACCGGAATTGATCCCTGCTACGACAACGTTGTCCATCATATGATCATCGGAGATTTCTCCCAGTGGAGAGATGACACCGGCAACGATCAGCGTCAGCAATCCCAGGACCAGAGCGGGAGTCAGAATCTTGCCGATGATATCTACGACAGAGGATTCCCTAATGGTCAAAATCAGGACCAGCAGAAAGAAGATCCCGCTGGTAAGCCATAAAGAAACATCGCCGAATACCGGTTCTGTGAACATTTCCTGAACTGTAGCCCCGGTTCGCGGAAGGGCGATGAAGGGACCGATGCAAAGGATGATAGCAGACAGCATGATCTCGCCGGGGACTTTGCCGATCCGTGTGGTTATGGTAGAGATCTCGCCTCCGTTTCGGATCAATGCAAAGATCGCCAGAATGGCGATCCCGATGTCGGCCAGGTAGTAGCAGAGAAACCCTAGCCCCCACAAGTTGCCGGACCCCATCCCCAGATACGGCGGGAAAATGATATTTCCGGCTCCGAAGAACATGGAAAAAAGCGCAAATCCGATCACCAGCTGATCGATGCGCTGCTGTTTTAATGATTTCATACGAATGAAGTTCCTTTTCTGTTTTGTCATATAAAAATTTTGTCGCGTAAAGATACGGTAACATATCCAAAGGGAGAAAGCAACGGAAATCTGTAGAAAAACACGCATTGCCGGTTCTTTCCATCTTTCCGCGCCTGCTGATGGCGGATGTCAGATATTTCAAATGTGCAAAAAACGCACTTTCAAGCGATAATATACAGATGCCGAGCCTTGACTGTTCTTGTATTGTGTGATATAAATAAAAATAATGGTTAGTAGATGCTAACCATATGCGCGACCGTGACTAACCGTTCGTGGAAACCCAAGCGCCGAATATGCGGCGTTATTTTTTAGAAAGGATATTAGTTAAAACTAACTGCGGCCGACTGTATAAACAGAATCTAACTGCCGACCGCAAAAAGGGGCAAAGAGAAAGGAAGTGAATTATTGCAGTATACGAAACGAAACAAGATGCTCAGCGTTCTGCTGTCCATCCTGATGATCCTTTCGGTCTGGACCGTACCGGCAAGCGCCTTTGCAAATGAGGGCATATCGGTGACCTTGCAGACCGCAGAGATCACGCCGGGAACCAGCAGCGTCAGCGTCAACCTGTCGAGGGTGCCTGACAGCGGCATACTTCGAGTCATCGAGATGGATGCGGGAGAGAGCTATGACAGTGCGAAACTCAACAGCTATACAAATTTACATTTTTCTGTAGTAGCTACGCTGAAGGCGGGCGGCAATACGCTGGCGCTGACAGCGAAACCAACTGTAGGCAAAAAGATCATGGTGGTGCTGAGGGACGCCAGCGGCAGCGAAGCGCAGGACTACACCTCATCGGCTGTAACAGTAAAAGCAGCGGAATCGGGCGGCAGTAGCTCCGGCGGCTCTGGAGGCAGTGGCCAGACCGGCAGCAAGACAGAAGCCGAGATCCTGAAAAACTGCGGAATAGAGATTTTGCAGAATGACAAGACCAGGACGGAGAAGTTACGGGAAACAGAAACCTCCACACAGGTCAAGGTCAAGCTGGACGACAGTGTGGATCAGTGCTACATGAAAGTCTACGCCTATCCGGGCAACGCGGCATTTGATCCTGACGGCACTGTGAACAAAACTCTTTATACGAAGACGGTCACAAACGGGGAGACGGTGGACTGCAACTTCAAGCAGACTCTCATCAAGGGCTACAAGATCGTTGCGTGCCTTATCGTGCCGGTGGGCAATGACAACTATAAGACGGTGACCTCCCAGACGCTGGAGATCGTGGATGAAAACGGCGAAGGTTTTCAGGACTACGATTATCCGGATATCAGCATCGACGAAACCGAGTTGACGGAAGGCGCGACGACGCTGCATGTTTCCATGACCGGGGACGAGCGGTTGTTTAAGGCTGCTAAGGCCGGCAAGACGGAGATCAACTGGTCTATCGGCCAATATCCGGACGGAGAAGACTTTGATTTTGAAGGCGACAACCAGATCGCTCTGGTGACCTACCGACAGACGACGGAAGCGTTCCAGCACCTGGAAGTAAAGCTGAGCCAGCCGCTGAAGGCGGGCTATCGCGTGCGTGCGGTAGCGTACTGGGATCAGAATGCGGACATTTTCCTGCCGAAGGGCAACGACTATGAGAAGCAGTTTGGCAAGAAAGACGACTCCGTTCTCATCAAGGCGGATCCTGCAAAGAACCAGCCGACGGCAGCCGTTTCGCAGCCGCTTCTGTCTTCTGCAGACAGTATCGACGTGACCCTTGGCGGAACGATCCCCGAGGGATCCATTCTTCTGCTGAAGAGATACGATGGCAGCGCAACCAGCTTTGCAACGACAGAAGGAACGCCGCTGGGAGTGATATCAAGTCCGACAGCGGACAAGAATACTCTGACGCTGGCATCGGGCACAGAGCTGACCGAAGGACAAAAAGTCGTGGCGTTCCTGCTCAACAGCGGAAATGTTGCAGCTCAGTCTCAGCCGGTAACGGTAACGAAGGCGCAGGACTTTACCATAACGAAAGAAAGCAGCCTGACGGCAGGCACGACGAAAGCGGACTTTCGCATTGTAGCAAACGACAGCTCCATTGAAAATATCAATATCGTTGCCCTTTGCAGGGTAAACTCCGAGGGGATGCCGAATACAGTGGATCCGATCGCGAGAGCATTTGGGAAGCAACCGGGACTTATCACTTTTGACAATCTTTCCTCAGACGCTCTTAGAGCTGGGGACAAGGTATGCCTGGTGCTGACCTATAAAAATGGAAATGCTAAATTCATCAGTGACTCTTTCACAGTGGCAGCACCGCTGGAGGACAACAGCCTGGCGATCCAGGAGGATAAAATCACCACCGATACGGAAACCGTGACAGTGGCAGTCAAAGGCTGCACCGCTTATAAGGGCGGTTATCTCTTCCTGACCACCGGCAGCACTGCGACCATCGGAGACGCAGACAGCCGGAACAAGGTGGGTACTAAGACTTTCACCGGTGAAGGAACCTACACCTTCACCATCAGTAAGGGTGCCCTGAAAGCAGGAGAGACTCTGCAGCCGCATCTTTACATTTACGACAGCGACAACGATAAGACCAACTATAAATACGGAGAAGCTCTGACCATCCAGAAAGCAGGTGGAACCGTAACAAAAAAAGCGAAGACGGAGATCGTAACAGATAACGTTACGGCGGATCGGAAGGATGTCTGGGTCAGCGCTGACTTCGACAGCTCCCTGACGGGAACGCTGAAACTCTATACATACGACGGTGATGCCTTTGATGAAAAAGCAGCGATGCAGATCGCTTCTCAGCAGGTGAAGCCGCAGGAAAGCAGCCAGAAGATATCCTTTGGATCCGGCAAACTGACGGCAGGCAAGAAACTGATCGCCGTGTTGGAGCTTTCCGATGGAACCAGCGTAACATCCGCTGCTAAGACCATCAAGGCAGCTCCGGAAAAAGCGAAGCCGAAGGCACAGATCCTGGACAGGGAAATCACAGCGGGAGATACCAAACTGAAAGCGTCCATGACCTTCGACGAATCGGTCAGCAGCGCAACGTACAAGCTGTACCAGTACGAGGGTGAGAGCCTGGATCCGGATAAGGCTCAAGTTCTTTCCAGCGGAAGCCTTTACAGGAGCGATACCAACCGGACCATCTATTTGGGGCAGGGACGGATCAAGGTGGGGTCCAACCTGCAGCTGGTTCTGACCGCTGATGGACAGGAAGCCAGATCCAATGTGATGACGGTGCAGCCGTCACCGGACTGGGGAGATCCGTATGGTGCATTCGATGTGTCTGCCGTTAAGGAAGATGCTACGTCGATTCCGGTAACTATCGACTACTCCGATGAGTATCTGAGCCTGGGCGATGACTTCTACTGCGACGTATCCGTCTACCAGTTCTCAGCGGAATACACGGATCAGGAATTTGAAGACAATGAGCTTTGGGAGAACTTCAGCAAGGCCAAGGTGGTAGCCAAGGCCAATTCTCGCAGAGGGGATGTGACAAAGGGTCAGCTGAACATCCCGCTCCTCAATGGTGCTTCTCTGAAAGCCGGCGACCGGCTGATCATTAAGCTGCGTCTGCCGCATACAGAATGGGAAGGTGAAGAAGTGGATTATATTTTCGCGTCGGTGCCGGTCATCGGAGCAAACGACGAAGTTCCGGCTTATAAAGTAGTTCTTTACAATCTGGGAACCGACAGCTCCAGAGGTGAACGCCTACATGGGATTTTAGAAAAGCTGGGTATCCCGGCAGAGGAAATCAAGGACGAGAACCTCAACGAGACAGTCGGTTATCTGGCTGGTCTCAAGGGTTATGAAGCGGCTGGCAAGACCTATGAAGGCAAGGGCAGCCAGGCGGAATTCATGCTCCTGTGCAACCTGCCGGAATCCCTGCTAGATCGCTTCCTGGCGGAAATGACCGCGGAAAATCTGCGGATCAACCACAAGGCGGTCGTAACGGAATACAACCGGGAAACGGAATTCCACGAGCTGATCGATGAGATTGGCGGCGAGCATGACGTGTTCCAGGCTCTGCTGGATCTGGATGCCATGATCAAGCAGGCGGAAAAGCTGACAAAAGACCAGTACGGAAATAACCCTGCCTGGGACGATTTCCAGAAAGCTCTTACTGCCGCCAACAAAGTCCTTTCCAGCGAAGAACCGGCGCTGTCCGATCTGCAGAAGGCAAGGGCAGAGCTGAAAGAGCAGTACCTGAAAGTGACCGGTATGAAGGAGATCCAGGGCTCCGTTTCCATTGACATCGAGCAGGGCGCCTCCGGCACATACACTGTCAAGGCTTCAATTCTCGGCGCGGACGGTGCAAAGACTGATGCGGCGGGCTACGACTTCCTTTGGAACGACGGAACCAAGGGCGACACCCTGAAAAATATCCCGGCAGACAAGCTGATCACCTACACCGTGACGGCGACGGCAAAAGACCGGTTCGGCTCTCTGAAAGCGGGACTGCAGGTGCCGGATAAACCGCGGGCGGAAGCTACGGTGAGTAAGGACGGCGTCAAGCTGACCTGGAAGACTCCGAAGGCAGAGCAGAACAAGCCGCTGCCGACCAGTTACAAGGCGGTTGTGTACGACAAGGACGGCAAGGCAGTGACCGAGGCTACATGCGACGGTGCGGCGACTTTTTTGCAGCTGGATGTGAACACTTCTCAGACGTACACCATCAAGTTCTGGGCTATCAGCCCGGTGGGACGCAGCGATATGCAGACGCTGACTACAGCAGCTTATGATTCTGCAAAGGATCCGGCACAGCCTTCCGATCCGGCCAAGAATAACGGCGGTCAGAAGGGTGATCCTGCAAAGAATAATGCCAACGCTTCCGGTGCGGCAAAGGCAGACGCTTCTGCAGCCAGGACAGGAAATGCGGATACCGCAAAGACGGGCGATGAAAGCCAGGCAGGTCTGCTGGCAGCTCTCGCGCTCCTCGCTGTGGCAGGCGCTGGGGCAGCACTTCACCGCAGACGAAAAGAATTGTAATCGAAAACTTTGATTTTAAAGGGAAATTCTTTTGGATTTCCCTTTAAAAATGCCAGAAACCCTTTGACTTTGCAGGCGTTAGCGTGTAAAATAAACCCGTGTCACGTATGTGGCATGATTTTTCGTGTGAGCAGGATGGGATCCCGTCCGGGCGAGCACGGCTAAATATCAGTTTTAGTTCGCTGAAGACGTTTCCTTTGCAGCGGGGATCAGAGATTCCCGGAGGGCGTAAGCTTTGCAGGAAACCCAGTAGGCAGGGCCGAACCGGATCGGGTGCGCAGCATGCGATCTCAGTAGGTAGAAAGGAAGATGAAATGAGTTCATTTATCGCAAAACCTGCAGAAGTAGAACGTAAATGGTACGTTGTTGATGCAGAAGGCAAGAACCTCGGAAGAATGGCTTCTCAGATCGCAGCTATCTTAAGAGGCAAGAACAAACCGACTTACACTCCGCACGTTGACTGTGGCGACTACGTTATCGTGATCAACGCAGAAAAGGTTGAGGTAACAGGCAAGAAGAGAAAAGAAAAGATCTACAAGAGACATACAGGATATCCGGGTGGTCTCAGAGAAATGACTTTCGAGCAGATGATGGAAAAGCATCCTACCGAAGTTGTGAGACACGCTGTTAAGGGCATGATGCCGAACGGCAAGCTGGGTAGACAGATGTACAAGAAGTTAAAGGTTTACGCAGGCCCTGAGCACGAACATGCAGCTCAGAAGCCGGAAGTACTGGATATTTAAGGAAGGGAGGAATTAAACGATGGCAAAGACACAGTATTATGGAACAGGAAGAAGAAAATCTTCAGTTGCTAGAGTTAGATTAGTCCCTGGTAACGGAAATATCACAGTAAACAAGAAATCTCTCGATGATTACCTTTCCCAGGAAATCGTAAAGAGAGAGGTTAAGAGACCTTTTGAAATTGCTGGATGCGAAGGCAAGTTTGACGTGATCGCTACAGTGCATGGCGGTGGTTACACTGGTCAGGCAGGCGCACTCAGACACGGAATTTCCAGAGCTCTCTGCGAAGCTGACAGAGAAGCTTACAGACCGGCCCTCAAGGCTGCTGGATTCCTGACAAGAGATTCCAGAATGAAAGAAAGAAAGAAATACGGTCTCAAGAAAGCAAGAAGAGCAAGCCAGTTCTCGAAGAGATAATCTCAGAACTGCTGAGGACAACGGAAACCTTGAAATTAGCGGGTTTCTGACAGATTGGATAGTTATGAAAATTGCAGATTTCCGGTTCGTTACTAACACATTACTAACATGTTACTAACAAACCGCTGCAGATGTGACTATGTAATTCAGAGATGTATTCTATGAAAATAGGATGCATCTCTTTTTTTGATTCGCAACTCTTAAATAAGATTTATGGCGTTTACGATCTCATCAATATCAAGCTGCGTATAAGTGTCGTTTATCAAGTCTTGTGAGTGTCCAAGAATCTTTTTTCGAATGGTTTCGCGAATCTCGGCTTTGTGCATCATGGAACTGCATGTGTATCTGCAGCAGTGAGGTGTATAGGGATATGAAGAAGTGCGATTTTATAGACGATGAAAATCAGACATCAAACACAGAGGAGTAGTGATTATTATTTACAAAATGTAACAATTGATTTAATATAAGTGTATAGAATGGTGAGAGAGGATGGGGATTAATAGATGACCGGTTCAAATATAACTTATGACATTCGTACTACTGAACTCTCTAGAAATACATTGACAAATCTCACTGGAGTTCCACTAGGTAAATAGTATTCTCTTTTACATAAAAGGTTTCCCCGATTAAGAATTAAAGGGACTGCATAAGAGTGTTTTATTGAAATGTTGATGCCAAGTCCGTGGGTCCACAAATGGGACCAACTTCCTCTCTGACTTAAAAGAATAGTTGGAGAAGAAAGAAAAAGTATACTGAAATCACTTAATTTCAGACCCATGAGACCATTCAATATAACATCGGTGGTCGAGTGGGAATAGAATGAGTAAAAAATTTAGTATATCGTTGTAAATGATTATTCAGATGACAGGTAGTACACGTATTATCTGTCACCTATTCATTTTTTGTAATTGTGCAGGAATTGCGCAAGATTTGTACACAAGGGGGGTGCGGACATAATCCTGGTCCAAAGTTGACAGGAGGTGTTCAATGTATTCCTATGAGCAACGGGTCACAGCGGTCAAGCTATTGATCCAATATGACATGAGTTATTCGACCGTCATACAAGAGTTGGGACATCCTAACAACAGCAAATCTTTGTGCTACTGGTTTAAGGAATATGAGAGCAACGGTGATTTTCATAAAGCTTACGCTGGTGGAAGTAAATATACTGATGAACAAAAACAGATGGCTGTCGCGTATTATCCTTAGTTTCCTGAGGACTTCCGATTAAAAGGGTTTCCCACTCAAAAATCTACATAGAGAAATCGCCAAAAACCCAACAATATCACGGGGTTTTGGCAATTTTCGCTTGACCACAACAGGTGGAGGAACGAGACAGGACAAACCGAAGCTGCATGGCTAAATTCACCCGACGCTAACAACGTTAAAGGAACAGGTGCGATTGCCTGACAAACTGCGTAAAACATCCCCGTTTCGACGTGCACGGATGATTAAAGACGGTTGATGTGATACCATCACAGCCGATCAGAATATCATAATTATGCGCGAAAAGCGCATTGTTATTCTTCGGGTTTGTTGATTTTTCTGGAAAATGTTGTTCGGTGTATTCCAAGAACATCCGCAGCTACACTTTTGTTCGGGAAAAGCTCAAGCGCTTTTTCAAACATTGCATTTTCCATTTCCTGCTGTGCTTCTTTCAGCGGAATGATTTTGTTTATTTTAATTTCAATCGCGTCAACAGTGGCGGTGTCCTTTCGAACAGATTCAGGAAGATTATCTGCCGAAATAACGGAAGAGGGCGTAGTAACAACCAGTCGCTCAATCAGATTTTCCAGCTCTCTTATGTTTCCCGGCCATGGAGCGTTCGTTAAGATAGCCATTGCGTCCCTGCTGAAATGCTTATTCTTATGATATTTCTCGTTGAATCTTTTCAGGAACTCATGCGTCAGGTGCGGAATTTCGGAGCGGCGTTCCCTGAGGGGAGGAATGTAAAGAGGCACAACATTCAAACGGTAATACAGATCTTCACGGAACTGTCCGAACTCAACCATCTTCGCGAGATTTCTGTTTGTTGCAGCAATGATTCTGATATTCGCGGTCATCGGTTTTACCGAACCGATTGTATAATAAGATTTCGTCTGGATCAGATCCAGAAGTTTAACCTGCATGTTCAAGGGGAGCTCCCCGATTTCATCCAATAACAATGTTCCGCCTTCCGCTGCAGCAATCAGGCCCGGCTTTCCCTGGTTCAGCGCGCCTGTAAAGGCCCCCTTTTCATATCCAAACAGTTCGGATTCAATCAGGCTGTCCGGAATGGCACCGCAATTGACCTTCACGAAGGGACCGTTCTTGTTGATACTGGTATCGTGAATCTGTTTGGCCATGACATCTTTTCCGACGCCTGTCTCCCCCTCGATCAGAACAGTCGAATCTACTTCCGTGATCTGCATGACAGTATTCAAAGCATGCTGCATCGTGATATTGGAGGTAATGATTTTATTGTTCGTTTCTGTATAAATGGATTGCTTTTCGTATTCTCGTATTAACTCTTCTGCTTCCTGCAGTTTGCTTTCAAGGGTCGTTATAGAGGTAACATCTTTTGAAATGTTGAATATTTTGTACAACTCACCATTTTGATCGTATACAGGAGTGCTTGTAACAAGAAGCCGGTGTCCGGTTTTCGTATCCTGCACCAGGGTACTGGGAGTGCCCTTATCCAGCACTTCTCTTGTAACCGACTTAGAAAGGATGCCGTTTTTTTCGAGATCCCGGACATTCGTTCCGATGGCCAGCTCACGTTTTAATCCAAATTGTTCCTCTATCGCTGAATTGGTTTTGATCAAAACACCATTTTTATTTGATACAGTCAGCAAGTCAAAGATGTTATCAAATATGAACTCATCATCCAGATACTCCTTTCTGCATTTGACGATAAGCTTCAGCATTTTTTCAAAGTCGGCTTCGGTCCAATCGTTCATCAGATCGGTTATACCATAAATGGTGACAAGATGGCTGCTGTTACCGTCTTCGTTGGCATTCGTAACGCAGACCAGATAATTTTCTTCCGGCGTTTCAATCAAAGCACAGTTTATCGGAAAGAAAACCGTTGATTTGATGATTTTAGCCAGCGTTGCCGTTGGGTTTGATTTCTTATGTGCGGCAATGGATTCCATGCTCTGCATAAAGGTCTTATTTGCGTACGAAATGGAGCCTTCCTTCGAAGAGAAGCAAATCCCGTAAAGGGATTGATCCAGATCCTCGTTATGACATTCACTCAAAGAAGGAATGTTTCCTAAACTAGTATCAGAATCCAGAAGCTGAAACAATATAGATTTTATAACATCCATCACATACCTCCTCCTAAATTCTTTGATGATATTGTAGCATGTTTACTACACGGCGTGCAAGACTGCTACAACATTTGTTTTTAAATTAACAATCAATTAATTAAACTCAGCAAATATGGTTCATTTCAAAAAAACAACCATTATTTAAGGGCTGAATTTGTAGATACACCTAAAAACCGGATTGGCACAATAATTGCTACTTTAACAGAGTATACAAGTTAAAGTCGATGAAAAAAAGGAGACCCTCAATGCAATCAAACAGAGATCGAATTAAGGAAATGATTGAACACATTTCAACATTCAATGATGCAGATCCCGGTGAAGGAATCAGCAGATTCAGCTATAGCGAAAACGATGCTAAAGCCAGAAAATATCTGATAGATATCTGCGAAGATATAGGCCTGAAGGTACGTGTTGACGCAGTAGGCAATGTATTTGCGAGGCTCGTCGGGACTGATGAAAGCCTTCCTGTCGTAATGTCAGGATCGCACATTGACTCCGTCAAGAACGGAGGAAGGTTTGACGGCCTTGTCGGCAGCATCGGAGCGCTTGAAGCTGTCCGTGTTATGGTCGAAGAAGGATATCAGCCAAAGAATTCCATCGATATTGTGTTCTTCGCTGAAGAAGAAGGCTCCAACTTCCAAGTTCCGGTTATGGGCAGCAAGCTCCTTACAGGCAAGCTGACTGTAGACGATATCAAGGAAATCAAAAACGAAGCCGGCATTACCGCCTACGATATGATTAAAAACGCAGGCTATGATCCAGACAACATGCCAAACGATGTCATTGCTCCGGGAACTGTCAAGAATATGATCGAACTCCATATCGAGCAAAGTGTCCGTCTCGACAAGGAAGGGCACACCATCGGTATCATCAGCGGCATCGCAGGTTTGAACTGGATTACGATCACACTGGAAGGGGTACAGAACCACGCTGGCGCGACACCAATGTTCCTGAGACAGGATCCAATGGTCGCCGCATCAAAGATCATTGCTGAAATAGACGGCATTGCCAAGGCAATCAACGATACCATTGTTGCTACGGTAGGATATATCGAAGTGACCCCGAACATTCCAAACGCAATTCCTAATGGAGTGAAATTCGTCGTCGATGTCAGAGATATCCAGCAGGAGACGATTCAGCAGTGCGTTGATGAAATCAAAGCGGTTACAGAGAAATATGCGAAGGAAAACGATGTGAAATTCACAGTAGAGAAGACTGCAAGCTCCGAAGCAATCAAAATCCAGGATTATATTAAGGAAGTCATGGTAGAACAGGCAGAGAAACTTGATCTTGATTATGTCCTGATGCCAAGCGGCGCCGTACACGACTCAAACTATATGGCAGAAGTGACAGATGTTGCGATGATTTTCGTGCCGAGTGTCGATGGAAGAAGCCATGTTAATGAGGAGTACACAGACTGGGATGACATCAAAGCAGGCGTGGATCTGCTTCTGAACACTCTGGTTGCTATTTCACAATAATGTTTGATGCCATAATTCGATGGTTTATTATACAGTTTTTACCAATTTCAAGAAAAGGAGCAAAAGATGAAAAAGGTACTTATCAAGAACGGAACGATTGTTACTGCAACGGACGAATTTAAAGGCGACCTGCTGTTAGCAGATGGGAAAATAGCAGCAATTGGAGGCGCTATTGACGCTTCTTCTGCCGACGAAGTATATGATGCCGAAGGAAAGTATGTAATGCCTGGCGGAGTTGACCAGCACACACACTTTGACTTCTCATTCGGCGACACAACATGTGTTGGATGGGAAGGCTCTCCTGCAGCTGTTGTGTCAGGAACGACAACGATCATAGACTTTGTAAACCAGAAGGTAGGCTCTTCTCTGAAGGCTTCCATCGATGAATATCAGAAGAACAAGGTCGATGGAAATGCATGCTGTGACTATGGCTATCACGGTGTTGTATATGATGCGAATGATGCTCTGTTCGAAGAAATCGAGCATATGCCTGAGTATGGCGTAACATCCCTGAAACTGTTCATGGCTTACAGAGGACAGCCATATCACTGCGATGACGATGCAGTCCTCAAAGCGCTGCAGGCCTCGAAGAAATCTGGCGTTACGATCATGGTTCACGCCGAGAGCGCGGATATGATCGCAACACTTCAGAAGCAGGTAGCGGCAAGCGGTGTAACCGGTCCGATTGGCCACGCACTTTCAAGACCACCGGTTGTTGAGGAAGAAGCAGTTAGCCGTGCTGCATATCTGGCAGAACTGGCAGCTGCACCAATTTATATTGTTCACGTAACGGCGAAGGGTGCAATGGAGGTAATCAGAGACAGATATGAAAAGGGTGTTGCTATCTTCGGCGAAACATGCACACACTACCTCACGATCACAACAGACGCTCTGGAGAAGCCGGGATTCGAAGGTGCGAAGGCAGTCTGCTCACCGGCACTGCGTTCACAGGATCACCTGGATGCTATGTGGGAAGCTGTTAAGAAAGGTTGGCTGAATGCAATCAGTTCAGACCACTGCGGATTTAACTATGAAACACATAAGCATGCTGGTTATGGTGAAGGCAAGACATTTGCTGACATCCCGAACGGAGCTCCGGGCCTCGAGAACAGAATACCGGTTGTTTGGACAGAAGGTGTTGAAAAGGGCAAGATTTCAAGAAAGAAATTCGTAGAGCTCATTGCTACAAATCCTGCTAAGATCAACGGTCTGTTCCCGCAGAAGGGCACCCTGGCAGTTGGATCGGATGCTGACGTAGTAATCTGGGATCCTACATACAAGGGCACAATCTCAATCGAAAACAGCCTGCAGGGATGCGACTACTGCGCATTTGAAGGATTTGATCAGATTGGTCGTGCAGACAAGGTATTCCTGAGAGGCGAACTCGTAGCCGATGCCGGCAAGTATGTTGGTGAAAAGGGCTCTGGTAAGTTCGTACCTGGTAAGCCATATGGCCTCTGCTATGAACTTGCTTAGTTAGTTGTGCTGAAACCAGTTAATGAGTTTGAATAATCAAAAGTGGTGAGTAGCCATGAGCAGTTTTCAATTACAAACTCACTACTAACATTGACAAAGCAAAATCCATTAATTTCAACGGTTGCCAGCTATCAAAGCGTTAATCTCGATTACCGAAGAGATAGCAGCACTTGTCCTTGCGATTGCTCCGAATGGAGCAGAGCAATGGAATGTGCGCCGTCATATGTCGCAGGAGCTTTGCTCCGTGGCGACCAACGACGCAGACCTATTCCAGCGAGCATTTTGCTCAACACCATTTGTGTGGACGACCCCCGAATTCCAACCCTTGGAATCGGGGGTTTTTATGTGGTGAAAAAAGTAAGACGCGAAAAGAATAAAATGTTTCCTAGCACATTGAAATATTTTATAATAAAGGGGAATTGACAATGAAACACATGTATGTTTCCCTGTATTTCACAGGAAGCATCTATTTTGTTTTAGCTTGAATTCTTTTGTTATTATAATAATCTATATATTCTTCAACTGCTTTTTCAAATGAGCCAAACGAATCGAAATCTTTTTCATATCCGTAGTACATCTCATTCTTCATTCTTCCGAAGAATGTTCCCATAATGGAGTTATCATAGCAGTTCCCTTTTCTCGACATAGATTGAATGATTCCGTGTTTACTAAGCCTATTTCTATAGTAAGCATGTTGATATTGCCATCCTTGATCTGAATGAAATACTAATCCATTTACTATCGGAAACCTTTCAAATGCTTTGTCTAACATTCTCTTCACTTGCTCTAGATTAGGGATTAATGATAAATCATAAGAAATGATTTCATTTAGCCTCTTCTAGTCGTACCCAGCTCCTTACCATTTTTCTAAAGTTATACTCCTTCACCCCTTTGGGAGTCCCTGGCCATAAACCCTCCCGATACAATTCAACAGCATTTCTCTTAAACCCATAACTATACCGCATAAAAATACCCTCCTTACCGGTCGGTTCAGTAAAGAGGGTACATATCAAAATGCAAGAGTTTTCTTTTTATCTTAGAATTATTACGAATAAATTCACTTTTTTTCATCGACTCTTGACAAGTAACCGTTCGGTAACTATAATAAAGTAACCGAACGGTTACTTTATTGAAGGAGACAATTATGGCAGAGGGTACAAAGGAACGGATTTTGGGAATAGCACTGGAACTGTTTGCACAGAACGGCTACCTGGGGACGTCTATGAATGATATTGCGAGACAGGTGGGGTTTACGAAAGCCGCCTTGTATAAGCACTATGCCAGCAAACAAGAAATCTTGGATAAGATCGTGGAGCGAATGAACAAGATGGACTATGAGCGTGCTGAAATGTATGAAATGCCGGAAACGGAACCAGACGGCTTTGCAGAAGCATATTTGCATACACAAGTTCAAAAGATTCGCACGTACAGTCTTGCACAATTTGACCATTGGACAAAGGAGCCATTTTCCTCCAATTTCCGTAAAATGCTGACGCTGGAGCAATACCGTGATCCAAAACTGGCACAACTTCATCATGACTATCTTGCTGGCGGACCTTTGGAGTACATGGCGGCAATCTTCCGCAAGCTAGTAGATTCTGATGAGGACGCTATGCAGTTAGCGCTGGAATTCTATGGTCCGATGTATCTTCTATACAGTGTTTACGACGATGCCGAGGAAAAAGAATCGGTTTCTTCTTTACTGGCTACATATATTGATCGCTTTATTTTCAAGGTGGAGTCTGATTACAGATTATCGTTTTGAAAGGAGGACTACTATGGATGCAATTATTTACACTACCAACACAGGAAGTGCCGAAAGATATGCCAAGCTGCTGGCGCAGGAAACTGGACTTCCGGTATACTCTTTTGCAGAAGCGAAGAAGCAGGTCTTTTCCAAAGCAAAGATCATTTATCTGGGTTGGATCATGGCTGGTTCGGTCAAGGGCTATGCTGAGGCTGCAAGACGCTATCGGGTATGTGCTGTCTGCGGAGTTGGCATGGGACAGACCGGGACGCAAATAGAAAGTGTGCGGAAAAAATCAGCAATTCCGGCAGACATTCCGCTGTTCACACTGCAAGGGGATTTTAATGTGAAAAAGCTGCATGGTATCTACCGCCCTATGATGGAAATTATGGTTAAAACAATGGGTAAGAGCCTTGCTGAAAAGGCAGACCGTACTTCTGAGGAGGACGATATGTTGGATATGATGCTCCACGGAGGTGAGCGGGTCAAGGCGGAAAATCTAAGCGCTGTTCTCGATTGGTACCGCGTGCAGAGATAAGAATGGGGAGTTTTGATTTCGTACTGATTCTGTGGTCATGCACAGTATCTTTTTTAGGAGGAAAACCATGCAGTATGTCATTTCGATCTTGATTGCTACAGTCATCGCAGCTCTGGCAGGGTGGCTGGTACAGCGCGATTCTCATCAGAAATCACTGACCATATTGACGGTCGCAGTTATCGTGGCTTTTTCAGTGGTGGCAACCGGGGCGCTGAACTACGTTGCCAAACATCCGTCAAATATCCTGAATTGGATGATCAACGGGGAGACGGGTGAAGCGGTTGAACACGACCTGGATGGTGCGACTTTGACATTGGAAGATTCCTGGACGGTATCGTCGTTTGACGATCTCACGGCTATCGGAAAGCTTTTTCAGAATTTTTCCAGAGAAGGCGATGAGGATCTGGAGGGAGAATGGTTGATTTTAAGTCCGGACGAGGATCCGGCGATTCTTTATTGCTATGATAATGAAGCAACAACGATTCAGTTAAGTGACCTGCGGGAGGCGCTGGAAGAAGATGAAAATATGACTGTCGAAAGTATAGAATTCCATGGGATCCCAGCCGTCGAAGGGACCGCACAGAATCCAGAGAAGGAAGATATCATAGATTATAAACAAATCTGTTTCATCGCGAACAACAAGTGTTACGAGCTGGTTGTCTATCATGGTAAAGATGATGCAGCTGAGCGGATCGCGCAGAAGATTTTAGACGGATTGTCATTTTAAGCGTTTTGCTTCCGGTGGATTCGATCTTGCTTTCTGATCGCTGGCTTTTCCCATTTGCTTTTAGATCGCCGGCTTCCCTCCCATACAAAAAAACAAAGCAGGCAGCTTACAGCGATTTTTCGCTGCAAGCTGCCTGTTCTTATCTTTGTGAAGTTGCGCGGGAATTTTAATACATCCAGGTGGAGAATGAATCGTTGATGATCGCAACTACTATGCCCACTGCCCACAGTGCACAGCCGATGATGCCCAGAATAAATCCGGCTTTCCGGATACCTTCATCATTTCCTTCATTCTTTGCGGAGATCGCCAGAATGAGACCGATAAGACCACAGACACCGCAGCACACCAGACCTGCAATACCCAGAACGAGGGATGCGACTGCCTTGCCGTGTGCCGGAGGCTGACCGTTCGTTCCGGAAGTCTGGTAAGTGTTATATGCGTTTCCTGCATTGTAATTTTGTCCACCGGTAAACTGGTCGCCGTTTCCGCCGAACGTCTGGTTGTCAGTGCCGTAAGTATTGTACTGCTGACCGGCATTCTGCTGAGCAGAGTCAGTGTACTGATATCCGCCGAAAGCCTGGTTGCCGGTGCCGTAAGTATTGTACTGCTGACCGGCATTCTGCGCAGGCGCCTGCTGATATGTATTCTGATCCTGCGGCTGAGATGTTGTTTCCTGATACATGTTGTCGCCCGCCGGCTGCTCGGGAGCCGGGTTGTTCGTGTAATTATTATTCATATTGTTATTTTCGTTCATGATGATGAATTCCTTTCCTGGCTTCAAAATGACTTACATTATATTCCTATTGTAAATTGACTATTCACAAAAGTCAATCATACTCAATCGAAAAAACGCTAAATCCCGGATAAAAAATGTAAAATTTAACGAGATGCAGAGGATTTAACCAGAAAGTGGCAGATTTCGAAAAATCGCAAAAATCATATAGATCACGATATTGATGTAAAGGATCCGCAGAAGGATCTTTGGATCTCGCAAGATTTTCGGATGTCCGAAAAATCCTGCAATGCTGATGAGGAACCATGTGGGGAAGCTGAAAAAAGCCACAGGATTATAGGCAAAAGCCGCAGGAATATCAAACCGCATCAAGGCCAGCGCCATCCGCGATGTGCCGCACCCCGGGCACTGCAGCCCCGTGACCTCACGAAACAGGCACGGGATTCGAAACGGCGTATGCAGGATCAAAAACGCATAAAGCACTCCCACGCCGAAAATCGCCCCGTATATAATCAGTATTTTTTTCTGCACCGCATCGGGAAATCCTCTCCGCATCGCGCTCTCTGCACCGGGTTTAGGTCGGCTCATATCCTACTCCTTTTATCCTATGTGGATGCCCCACATCATGTTACTGAAACCATTATAACAAAGCCGCCACCCCGATTAAATCCCAATTTGCAAAATCTTCGTTTTCATCAAAAAACACCATCAAACGAAGAAAATCTCAACGATAGAATAGTTCGCCTCCTATCAAAATCTTCGAAATGCAAAATTTTTGGCGATTATCGAGAATCTTGAAAAATGGCATCCCCGCCGAGTGTCGGTTTACGGGAGTAGAGTCCCGAGATCTCCCGAAAAAATTTCAATTTCGAGAAATAGAATATAAACTCTTTTTGAGCTGTTACCGTAGATTCTCGTTTTTGCTTAAAATATTCGTCAAACGAAGATTTAGCAAAAAGCAGTCGAGCTAAAATCCTTGTAGATTCTCGATTTGCCTGAGAAATTTCACGAAACGAAGATTTTGCAAATAAAACCGCACCAGAGCCCCAGCCGAAGTCTTTGCAGAGTCGCCGATGGCCCATAGAACCGTCCGCGGCAACTTTTTCAGAGTCCGTGGCGAGTTCTCCCCCCCTCGAATTTCCTGATGACTCCCCCTTGCGTCGACCTTACAAAAAAAGTATAATAGCTCTTGGTGTCCGGGTGGGGCGGGATGTAGCTGTTCCGCGTGCAAGCAGCAGCAGTCCAAGCGATCGCCGCCAGAAAACCAGCCGCACACCGACATCACATTTTAAGGAGAAAAAATTGAACTCACTCATGAAAAATGAAATTTCCCAGTGGCGGGACAACCCGAAGGACGACTTCCTGGGCGGACTGGTATCCGCGTTTTCCGTCATCCCGGAGGTGGTGGGCTTCACCATCATCGCGGGGGTCAATCCGATGCTGGGACTGTATACATCTGTCGCATTTCTGATTTTGTCGGCGTTTCTGGGCGGGCGGCCGGCCATGGTGTCCGCGGGAGCCGGTTCGATGGCGCTGGTCGTGGTAGCCCTCATCGCAGAATACGGGACAGAGTATTTATTTGCAGCGGTATTTTTAGCCGGGATCTTCCAGCTCATCATGGGGCTTTGCAAGGTGGGCAGGCTGATCAAGTACATTCCGCAGTGTGTCATGACTGGATTCGTGGATTCGCTGGCCATCATCATCTTCATGTCCCAGATCAAGAATGCGCTGGGCGGCGGATTGACCATGTATGCGCTGGTGGCAGCCGGGATCGTCATCGTCTATTTGTTCCCGTGGATCACTAAGGCTGTACCATCCACGCTGATTGCCATCATCGTCGTAACGGCGGCAAGCGTATTCCTGGGTCTAACTACAACGTCTATCGGCGATATGGGTAACATGACGGCGGCACTGCCGGATGTACATCTGCCGACCTTGCTCCTCAGTTTGGAAACGTGGAAAATCGTCCTGCCGTATTCCATTTCCCTGGCTTTTGTTGGCCTCATCGAAACCCTGCTGACCCAGCAGGTGGTGGATCAGATGACGGAGACGACCAGCGACACCAACCGGGAATCCTGCAGTCAGGGCATCACCAATATGGTGTGCGGCTGCATCGGCGGCATGCCGGGCTGCGCCATGATCGGACAAGCCATCGTCAACGTCAAGTCGGGCGGCCGGGGCCGTCTCAGCACGCTGGTGGCGGGCGTCATGCTCATCGCGGTGCTGGGCTTTGGCAGCGGGCTGCTCAACATCATTCCGCTGGCGGCGCTCATCGGGGTAATGATCACCGTGTCCATCGCGACCTTCGATTGGGATTCGCTCCGTTCCCTCAAGGATCAGTCGCCGCTGGAGATTTTGACGACGCTGCTGACGGTGGTCATCGTTGTGGCGACCAACAACCTGGCCTACGGCGTAGCGGCAGGTCTGGCGCTGTATTATGCAGGCGGTTTTGCTGCAAAGGCCTTTGTGAGGGCTTCGTAAAATCCTAAGGTGTGCACGACCGCAGCACGTATATATAATGAAAAAGAAAAACAAGCTGGCGCATGGATTTCATGTGACCAGCTTGTTGCTTTTTTGTTTGATCCGGGATGCGCGGAGCAGCGTTTACAGTACTTCCTTGATGGCGGCCAGCAGATCGTCGTACTCGTCGTAAGCCGGCAGCTCTGGATATTCCGCTTTGATGGCGTCGGTGCTCTTGAACAGGAATCCGGCTTTGCTTGCCTGGATCATGCCGATATCGTTGTGGCTGTCGCCGCTGGCGATGGTTTCGAATCCGCAGGACTGCAGCGCTTTTACTGTAGTGTATTTGGATTTCTCACAGCGCATTTTATGCTTTAAGATCGTGCCGTCTTCTGCGATTTCCAGCGTGTTGCAGAACAGTGTCGGCCAGCCCAGCTTTTTCATCAGAGGCTGTGCGAACTGTTCGAATGTGTCGCTGATGATGATGACCTGCGTGATGCTGCGCAGCTCGTCCAGAAATTCCTTTGCACCCGGCATCGGGTCGATTTTGCTGATCGTATCCTGGATCTCTTTGATTCCCAGACCGTGTTCTTTCAGGATATTCAGTCTGTATTCCATCAGTTTATCGTAATCCGGCTCATCGCGCGTAGTTTTCTTCAATTCTTCGATTCCGGTAGCTTCGGCGAATGCGATCCAGATTTCAGGGACCAGAACGCCTTCCATGTCTAAGCAAACAATATTCATGATTTTCCCTCCTGTGTGTCAAAACGTGTGCAGAACCCTGCACCATAATATACTATAAGACATTCTAGCACAAACAGGACCGCTTCGGGGAAAAATATTTTGACGAGATGAGAAAAAAGCAGTACTATAAAGTAAAACAACAGTAGGAATAAACGGGAGAAACACCATGACATCAGAAGGAACTCGAACAAGAGAAAAAATTTATATCATAGGGCACAAAAATCCGGATACTGATTCCATCTGCTCGGCCATCGCTTATACGGAACTGAAGAAAGCGGTGCTGGAGAGAAAGCTTGCCGACGGAACTTTCGAAGCGGAGAATCCTTTGCAGGAAGGGATGCCGGTCCCGATCCCGGAATATATCGCCTGCCGGGCAGGGATCGTCAATGAGGAGACGAAATACGTGCTGGAGTATTTCGACGTGGAGCCGCCACAGTATCAGGACAATGTGCAGCCGCAGATCGCCGATATGGATCTGAACCTGGTTCCGGGGATCGAAGGGAGCGCGTCTATCAAGCAGGCATGGGAGCTGATGCAGGAAGAACACGCCAAGTCAGTGCCGGTGCTGGCAGAAGGAAAACTGAAGGGGATCGTGACCATCACGGATATCGCCCAGTCCTATATGGACAAGAGCGACAGCAGTGTATTGTCGCGCGCAGGGACGAGGTTTGTCAGCATTGCAGAGACCCTGAACGGGCATATTGTCTGCGGCGGATCGGATGAGGTCTTTGAGGATGGGAAAGTAACGATCGCGGCATCCAGCCCGGATGTTATGGAGGAAGTGATCGAGCCGTCGGATCTGGTCATTGCCGGCAACCGGTTCGAGACTCACTTTACGGCCATCGAACTGGGTGCCAGATGTCTGGTGATGTGTCAGGGGGCAACTCCGACCAAGACTATAAAAAAACTGGCAGAAGAGCGGGGCTGCATCATCATCAACACACCGTATGACACCTTCACAGCGGCAAGACTTATCAACCAGAGTATGCCGGTGCAGTTCTTTATGACCGGGGAAAATCTGGTGACATTCCAGATGGGCGATGCCGTGGAAGATATCGAAAACATTATGAAAACCAACAGGTTCCATAACTTCCCGGTCGTTGAAAAATGCGGCAATTATGTGGGTTTGATCTCGCGGCGCAGACTGTTGAATATGAATCGGAAAAAAGTTATCCTGGTAGACCACAATGAGATCAGCCAGGCGGTAGATGGTATTCAGAAAGCGGATATACTGGAAATTGTCGATCACCACAGACTGGGTGGATTCGAGACGCTGGAGCCGGTATTTTTCCGCAATCAGCCGGTGGGCTGTACGGCGACTATCATCACCCAGCTTTACGATGAGAAAGGCGTTGTGCCGGATCGCAAGATCGCAGGGCTTCTGGCTTCTGCTATCATCTCCGATACCCTCATGTTCCGCTCCCCGACCTGCACGGCTTTAGATCGTGCCACCTGCGAGCGGCTTGCGGATATGGCGGGCATCAATATCACAGAGATGGCTAATAACATGTTCCAGGCGGCCAGCAGCCTGCAGGGCAAGACCCCGGAAGAAATATGTTATCAGGACTTCAAGATCTTTAATAATGAAGGTCGCTCCTTCGGCGTCAGCCAGGTTACTTCCATGGATAGCCGGGAGCTGGACAGCATCCGCGAAAAGGTGGAAGAGTATCTGCCTCAGGTCATGGAACAGCAGGATCTGGATATGATGTTCATGATGATGACTAATATCGTAGACACCTCTACGGAACTTCTCTGCTGCGGTCTGCACGCTGATCTTCTGGCCAAGGAAGCCTTTGACATCGCGGACGGCGACGAGCATATCATCCTGAAAGATATCGTTTCCCGCAAGAAGCAGTTCCTGCCGGCCTTTGTTGAAGCACTGCACCAGTAGAGGTGTAGTGCTGCCTGGGCCATTCTCCGGATTTCTGCAAAGCCTCCGGCGGCCAGGGGGCTCTTTTGTCATACTGCGGGGGTTTCGGGTCAAAATATTTATTTCTTGAATATAGAAACAAATCCATCTCGTGGAAAAAGAACTAGTATCATACATCCTACCAAAATATTTTTTGTCCGGTTCATCTGTCCGGACATTTTTTTTATTTTTGAATATTCTTCTGCTGGAGTGCCCCCGGTGAACTGTTGCGGGGCAATAAATAGTATATTTCGGAACGAATTGCTCGCTTTCTGTAAAAATCGCAATCATCCCCCTCGGACAAATCACGGCATTTTCACCCCCTTGCCACTTGAATAGACTGATGCTACCATAGCGAAACTAAATTCGTATACCTTGCGAAAGCGGTGGTAAAAATATGTCATGACACATGACAAAGACGTTTATTTATTTACGGACAGGAGGAAATGAGTGTGAAGATGTGTAAAAAAGGGATCGCATGGATCCTCGCGTTGATGCTGGTGCTGAGCATGGCTCCAAGCGTGTTTGCAGCAGAAGGCGATGAGAGCGGGAAGACGGCGACAGAGGCATTTGATATTTCGAAATCAAAGGAAGCGACTCAGCTTGAAAAGACCGGAGATAAATTCGAGTCTACAGTTACGTTATCACTACCAAGTGCAGAAAAGCAGTTGGTAACGGATGTAGTGTTCGTTCTGGATAAATCTACGAGTGCCGAGATGGAACAGCAGGCGTTAAACATGCTAAACGAATTAAAAGCTGAAATAGCAGAGTCGGGAGCTAAGGTGAAAGTCGGAATCGTTATTTTTAATAAAAAGGCAAATGTGACAGATTTCATGGATCTGGAAACAGAGTACGATGCAATCAAAAAGGCTATCCAACAGGAGATAAGTTCAGGAACAAATACCCATGCGGGTCTGATCGCAGGCGAAAAAATGCTTGATGAAGATAAGGCTGTGCCGGCAGACAGGAAATATCTTGTATTTGTCAGTGATGGCATAACTTATATGTTCAATGAAAAGCCGACAGCTGTTGCATGGAGTTTTAAAGCAGATACGAATAAGTATTTTGCAGGTCCGGATAACTGGAAGTCACAGTATGAAAATAACAACCCACCTGTAAACTGGTCAGACACACTGGCAACGATCGGTACAAAATCAGCTTCCCAGGGCGGTGTATATGATTATCCATATGGGGAAACACCTGAAAAGCTCACGGAAGCAGACAAAATGAATAATTATGCGAATTCTGTTGAAAAAGCTCTCTATCTTACAGAACAAAAATATAAGGCAATAAGTTCAAAGTACCACTGCTATGCTATGAGTATTGGTACAGCTACCGAGTATCAATGGGGTCCGTCATTCATGAATTATCTGGCAAATGGAAATAAGGTGGATTTCAGTCAGATCGAGAACGATATCTTATACCTGGTAGATGAGGGAAGTACGATAGTTGATCATATGGGTTATGTCGAGGGCGACTACAACTTTGATCTTAAAGACCTGGAAAGCATAACAATGACAGTAAACGGCGAAAAACTGAGTGCTGAAGTTGATAAGAATAAAAACCAGATCATGTTCGGAGACAAGCAGTTTGAGCTTGAATATTTCCCGGCAGGCAATGATGAAGAGCGTTTTGTCTTCAAGATTAATCAGAAAATCAAGATCACGGAACCGGTACAGCTTACTTACAAGGTAGTGCTGCAGAATCCTAAGACTGAAGCGGGCACTTATGGTAAGTATGACCGGTACGGAGTAAATGGATATGATGGCTTGTTCACAAACAACAGTGCTGTTATTAACCCGGTAGATTCCAATGAGAGAGCATATGCAGCACAGGCATTTAACAAGCCGACTGTTTCATATACAGTAGCTGCTTCGACGACTCCGGGAGATAATAATAATCAGGGAAAAGCAGGCAAAACCGGCAAAACAGCCAAGACCGGTGATGAGTTCCCAATCGGGCTGATCGCAGGCGCAGCTCTGCTGGCTCTGGCAGGAGCGGGAGCAGTTGGCTTTGCACGCAGAAGAAAAGCAAACTAAAGACGATCTCAATATAAGCAATCGATAACAAAAAGAGACCAATTACTGGTCTCTTTTTGTGTGTTCGTGATCAAAGATGTAGGTGTTAAGCCGCACCTGCTTTGCGGCATTAGAATCACATGTCAAACACCCGAAAATAACCCTAATTTCACCCTAATTTTAATACGGGGGGAGGGTACCAAATTTTTTGCGGAAAAATCGCGGAAAAGCGTTGAAAAATCAAGGATTTTCTGATACACTTTGCATACTTTTAATACGTTAAAAAGTGTGAATTTTAGATGTAAAAAAGGAGAAATTTCAAATGAAAGGAATCAAAAAAGCACTGGCTGCAATTCTATCTTTGGCCGTGATGGTTTCTATCGCGCCGCAGGTCGTTTTTGCCGGAAATTCGGATCGCTATGAGAAAGTGCCCGGTATGCAGACTATTGTTTCAGACGCGGAAATTCATGTGTATGCTACGAAAGGGGGGGGAACAGTAACTTTAACAGGTAAAAGCTCAGCATCAACTTTCCTGCAGGGAAGCGGGTTCAGACAATACCAGGCAAACCTTAAGGAAGACTGGGTCTGGAAAGGCTGGACTTATAAACAGTTATTTAAAGGAAAAGATTTAGGCAACCGCACCGATAATTTTTTTGGGACGAGATATTCCTTCTCCAGGCATAGTTTGGATTGGAGAACCCCTTACAATGGTACAGCTCAGACCATCTCCGTGAACAGACTGACTACCACAGGGGAAACAGTGTGGAATAAAATCACCTACGAGATCTATGCGAATTTCAACCCTACGATCACGGCTGGTGCCGGTGAAGGAGGAGCTATCACGGATATCGGTAAAAAAGAAGTTGAATATGGCGGAAACAAGTCGTATAAAGTCACTGCTGCTAAGGGAAAAATGATAGAGTCTCTTACTGTGGACGGACAGACTGTTTCTGATGCAGCGGGAAAAGAAGAGTTCACATATATGTTCAGCAATGTGACAGCGCCGCATAAGATCCATGTGACGTTTAAAAACAAGGTTTATACCGTTTCTTATGAATTCGTTAGCAAAACAAATAAGGATCTTCCGAAGGAAGTAAATGAGTTGCTTCCGGAAGCAGAATCCAAGGAGCATGGAATGAAAGTGACTCCGCCGACGTTATCGAAGGACAGCGTGAAGATGGTGGATGGGATATGGACGTTTGAAGGCTGGAAACCGGCAGGAATCGACTCGCTCACAGACAACCAGACATTCACCGGCACGTGGAGATTCTCCCCGTATGCAGTAGTCATCAATACTCCGCCAACGATCAATGCCGAGGATAAAACGATCATGGTTGGCGACACATTCGACCCGAAGAAAGATGTAACAGCAAACGATGCGGAAGATGGCGATCTTACTGACAAGATCGATGTTATCGAAAATACAGTTGATACAGCAAAGGCAGGTACCTATGCTGTTACGTATAAGGTAACGGACAAAGACGGGGCTTCCAGAACGAAGACCATTACGGTCACAGTAAAGGAAAAGGAAGAGCAGCCTGCTGCTTCGACGACTCCGGGAGATAATAATAATCAGGGAAAAGCAGCCAACACCGGCAAAACAGCCAAGACCGGTGATGAGTTCCCGATCGGGCTGATCGCAGGCGCGGCTCTGCTGGCACTGGCGGGTGCGGGAGCAATTCTATTCGCACGCAGAAGAAAAGCAAACTAAAGACGATCTCAATAATAAGTAATCAACAGCAAGGAGAGGCCTCATGCAGGTCTCTTTTTGTGTGTTGATTTCCCACATTTTATTCCTCCAGCCTATGTAAATAAGAATGATTTTATGGTATGATAACAATAGTATGCTCGTAGCAGTGGATCCGGGCGGCAGGCGATGAGCCTGCAGATAGTCACGCTCCGGCAGTCACTGCCCCGCAAGCAGGCATATATCGCAACTAGCAACAGAAAGGTAGATAATGAGGTAATGGAAAAGAAAATCATGCTGGGCAATGAAGCCTTTGCAAGAGGAGCTTATGAAGCAGGTGTAAAAGTCGTTTCTTCCTATCCGGGAACACCAAGTACCGAGGTCACGGAAAATGCGGCGAAATATGATGAGATATACGTAGAATGGGCACCTAACGAAAAAGTCGGTGTAGAAGTTGCAGTCGGCGCTTCCATCGGCGGCGTGCGTTCCCTTTCCTGCATGAAACACGTAGGATTGAACGTAGCGGCTGACCCGTTTTTTACTGCAGCATATACAGGAGTGACCGGCGGCGCAGTAGTACTGGTAGCTGACGATAACGGCTGTCATTCCAGCCAGAACGAACAGGACTCCAGATACTATGGCAGGAGCGCAGGCGTTCCGGTCCTCGAACCGTCCAACGCGCAGGAATGTAAGGATTACCTGAAACTGGCATACGAAATCAGTGAGAAATACGATACGGTAGTTCTGCTCCGTTCCAACACGAGAGTATCACATTCCCGCGGTATCGTTGAGCTGGGCGAAAGAACCGAAAAAGATCGTATCCCGTATGAAAAGAACATCCAGAAGTACGTGGCAATGCCGGCGATGGCCAGAAAACTGCATATCGCACAGGAGCAGCGTATGGATAGAATCGCAAAGGACACGGCGGACATCACTCTCGGCATGAAGGCCGACGCCGCGGCCGGAGAAGCTGATAGCCTGCCTCTCAACATTATTGAACTCAACGATACGAAGATCGGCATCATCACAAGCGGCATCTGCTATCAGTATGTCAAAGAAGCGCTGCCGGAAGTCAGCGTACTGAAAATGGGCATGATCAATCCGATCCCGAAAGCCATGATCGAAGCCTTTGCAGCAAAAGTAGACCAGCTGTATGTCATCGAAGAAGGTGACCCGTTCTTCGAAGAACAGATCCGGGCAATGGGGATCAAACTGGCAGGCGGCAAGGATCTGTTCACCATTCAGGGAGAATACAGCGCCAACATGATCAGAAAGGCCTTCGGCCGTCCGGTAGCAGAGGCTGCAGCAGATGCGAATGCGCCGGGAGCAGGAGAAGATCCGTCTCCGGCAGAAGCAGCTGGAAGACCGCCGCTTCTTTGTGCCGGATGTCCGCACAGAGGACTGTTCCACGTGCTGAGCAAGCTGAAGACTACTGTTCTGGGAGATATCGGCTGCTATACGCTGGGCGCGCTGCCGCCGACGTCAGCTATGGACGCATGCCTTTGCATGGGCGGATCCATAACCATGGCTCACGGATTTGAAAAAGCCGTTGGAAGCAGCAAGAACACAGTTGCCGTACTGGGCGACTCCACCTTCTTCCACTCCGGTATCACCGGTCTGGTAAATATGAACTACAACGCAGCGAAAGGAACCGTCATCATCCTGGACAACAGGATCACAGGCATGACCGGTCACCAGGACAACCCGAACACTGGCAGAAACGCCAAGGGCGAACCGGCACCGGCAATCGATATCGCTACCCTTTGCAGAGCCTGCGGAGTAGAACACGTAACGGAGATCGACCCGTTTGATGTAAAGGGACTGGAAAAGCTCATCAAAGAAGAAACTGAGCGCGATGCTCTTTCGGTGATCATTACGAAGAGACCTTGCGCGCTGATCGTAAAACAGCCGGATATTCCGTATGAAGTGACGGATAAATGCAAGAACTGCAAAATGTGCATGAAGATCGGCTGCCCGGCAATCGAAGAACGTGACGGTAAACCGTACATCGTTCCAGAAAGCTGTGTGGGCTGCGACCTTTGTGCTAGAGTATGTCCTTTCGATGCGATCGAAATGACGCAGACCGGAAAGGAGGACAAATAAATGAAACAGACGAATATACTGATCGTAGGCGTTGGCGGACAGGGGACTCTGCTGGCCAGCGTACTGTTAGGCAATCTGGGACTTTCCAAGGGGTATGATGTAAAGCTTTCTGAAGTACATGGTATGGCACAGAGAGGCGGAAGCGTTGTGACTCACGTAAAGATCAGTGAAGGCACTGTAAGCTCTCCGCTCATCGAAGAAGGGGATGCCGACGTGATCATTGCTTTTGAAGAGCTGGAAGCGTACCGGTGGCTGCCGTATCTGAAAAAGGGCGGAACGATCTATGTGAATACACAGAAGATCCTGCCGATGCCTGTCATCATGGGCAAGGCCGAATATCCAGAGCACATCATGGAAACTCTGGAAGAACATGCGGGAGCTGTTAAAGCACTGGATGCTCTTTCCATTGCGGAAGAATGCGGCAGTGTCAAAGCTGTCAATGTAGTTCTGCTGGGTGCAGCGTCCCGTGACCTGCCGTTTGACGAAGAAGCGTGGATCAAAGTTATCGAAGAAAATGTGAAACCTAAATTCGTAGAACTCAACAAAAAAGCGTTCGCTCTGGGCAGAAACGCTTAATATAAATTACAATCGAAAGGAAACAACTGAACCATGATTTGGAACGAGAAAATGGAATGTGCGGATCGCGACACCATGCGGTCCGTTCAGCTGGAGAAACTGAAGAAGACCGTAAAGCACGCGTATGATAACGTATCGCACTATCGGAATAAGATGGATGAAGCCGGTGTGAAACCGGAAGATATCCAGTCTCTGGATGACATCACGAAACTTCCATTTATTACAAAAGAAGACATTGCAGCCAATTACCCGACGGGACTTTTTGCCGAGCCGATGAAAGATATCGTGAGGATCCACGCATCTTCTGGTACGACCGGCAAGCCTAAGATCGTAGGCTACACCAGAAACGATCTTGATCTGTGGGGTGAATGCGTAGCAAGAGGCATGACGATGGCTGGAGCGTCTCAGGAATCCGTGGTACATGTTTCCTATGGGTACGGACTTTTCACTGGTGGGATGGGAGCACACCTTGGAGCAGAAACCATCGGGGCGACTGTTATCCCGATGAGCAGCGGAAATACGCAGAAGCAGATCACTTTTTTACAGGATATGAAGAGCGATATCCTTTGCTGCACACCGTCCTATGCACTGACTATCGCGGAAGGTGTGAAGAAGGCTGGGATCAAACCGGAAGAACTGAATCTTTCTGCAGGAATATTCGGTGCAGAGCCGTGGACACAGAGCATGCGCGACAAGATCGAAGAGGGTCTGGGCATCCGCGCTTATGATATTTACGGACTTTCTGAAATCATGGGTCCGGGAGTATCCATGAGCTGTGAGGAAAATGCAGGGATGCACGTACAGGAAGACTACTTCTATGTAGAAATCATCGACCCGGATACGCTGGAAGTGCTGCCGGATGGCGAGAAAGGCGAACTGGTCATCACGACGCTGGGCAAGGAAGGCATGCCGATGATCAGATACAGGACTCGTGACATCTGTTATCTTATGAGAGACAAGTGTGCGTGCGGAAGAACGACAGTGCGTATGAGCCGTGTATTCGGACGTACCGACGACATGCTGATCATCCGCGGCGTCAACGTATTCCCGTCCCAGGTAGAAACGGTTATTGCCGAGTTCAAGGAATTGACCATGAACTACAAGCTGTACGTTGGCAGAGAAAACAATACCGACACATTCGAGCTGGCGGTAGAACTGGCGGAAGGGCTGGCAATTGAAGACATTGCGTTTGTAGAAGCTCTGAGAGGCCGCATCGAACATGCGCTCCGCGATATGCTGGGCATCGGATGCAAAGTAAAGCTTCTCAACGAAGGCACGCTGCCTAGAAGTGAAGGCAAGGCTGTCAGAGTGGAAGATACGAGAAATCTCGGTTAAGTGATTGATTCTGGAAAGCCGGCCGCTGGCCGGACGAAGAAAAGGAGGAACTCCATGATAGTAAAACAGGTATCTGTATTCGTAGAAAATACAGTAGGGAGACTTGCTGACCTGACGAAGATCCTGACAGACAACAACATCGATCTGAAGGCAAGCACCATCGCAGAGACCGTAGATTTCGGCATTCTGCGCTGCATCGTTGAAGAACCGGAAAAAACAGTGAAGATCCTGGTTGAAAACGGATTTTCCGCAAGCATTTCCGAAGTGACAGGTGTATCCCTGGAAGATAAGCCGGGTGGTCTGCACAAAGTTCTGGCGGTACTGGCAGAGGCCGGCATTGCCGTGAACTACATTTATTCCACCATCAAATCTGCAGAAGGAAAAGCCATCATCATGATGAAAACCAGTGATGCTGCAAAAGCGGAAGAAGTGCTGAAGGCAAGCGGAGTAGAACTGGCAGGAGCAGACTCTTTCTAAAAGAGCTTTGCAGAAAGAATTGTAGAGGGCCTGAATATGAGTTTAGGAAGAAAAATCGTTTTCGTACTCTGTCTTATCGTGTTTGTAGGATCGGCGGGCATGCTGCTCAATTATTTTCTGACAGGAATGCGGGAACAGAGCAGTCTTGAGGATCTGGCAAAGCTGAAGACGGAGCGGGAGGATATGAAAACCGACAAGGGAACGGTCATCGGCAAGTATGTGGATCTGTATGAGGCGAACAGCGATATCATCGGATGGATCACGGTGGACGGAACCAAGATCGATTATCCGGTCATGCAGACACAGGATGATCCGGAATTCTATCTGAGACGTAATTTTCAGAAGGAGCATGCGACAGCCGGCGTTCCGTTTATGGATGCGTCCAGTGATATTTTCGTGCCGACATCCAACTTCCTGATCTATGGGCACAATATGAAGAATGGAACCATGTTCCACGATATGCTCAAGTACAAAGACAAGTCTTTTTACCAGGAGCATAAAACCTTTCGATTTGATACGATCTACAAAGGCGGACAGGGCACCTACGAAATCATAGCAGCCGGTTACTCCAAGATCTATCCGGAGGATTCTGATGCGTTCAAGTATTACCAGTATGCAGGGATCACATCCCGGTCTGACTTTAATGAGTATCTTAAAGGGGTCAAGGAGCTGTCAGAGTACAACACCGGCGTTTCTGCAGAATACGGTGATCAGCTGGTGACTCTTTCCACCTGTGCCTATCACGAGAAGAACGGCAGATTCTTTATTGTGGGCAAACGTACCGACGCTAAGCAGGTGAAGCCGCAGTAGATTTGAAGAGCGATAATGATGCAAAAGCTCGCGCTTTGGAATATGGCGCGAGCTTTACTTTTTCTTCCGGAAGACTTTACAAATAATAACAAAAATTATATAATAAACCAATCGAGAGGAGCAAGTGAAAGCGGTTAGCCACACCTTAAAGGGGATCCGTTGGGATTAGCCTCAAAGGAGGTGGTTGGTATGATGGATTACATTTTTGGTGTAATTTATCTATTGATCCTGTACCGAATAGTGCGGGAAATAAAATGACTGCCTTTCATTTGATAGCTGAAGGCAGTCATCTGACAAAATTCGGCTAACCGTTTTACGGTTTCCTCTTGATTTTATTATAGCATAAGTCGGTACAACGTCAAGACGTATTCAAGTTGAAATCCTGCCTGCTGTATAAATTCCTCTTGACACTGTGGGTGAAGGTGATATAATTGTGATATCAAAATGATATCACATATGTGTGAGCAAAATCTCAAACAGGAGATTTTAGATGGGAGGGTATGAGTATGGATAAAACGAATAATATCATTACGACCGATATTACAGAGAAGGAACTGCATCCGGTGACCGGAATGCTGATGCTCATCATCAATATTGTGGGGATCCTGTTCAGTATGCTGCTGTGCGTCATCAGTCCGCTTCTGTTTTATGGTGCAGCAGGAGGGCTGGGAGTTGTCATCGGTGTGCTGCTTCTCGTTCTATTTTGTATCATGTTCGCCGGACTTAAGGTGGTCAATCCGAATGAAGCGCTGGTACTGACTTTGTTCGGTAAATATCATGGCACTATCAAAAATGCCGGGTTCTTCTTTGTGAATCCGTTTTGCACTGCATTTAATCCGACGGCAGGTGCTTTGCAGGAAGAAACATCCCAGGATCTGGGCGAAGCTTTAAAAAAAGGCAAAACTGTGAAGGCTTCCTCTAAGACACGAGGCAGGAAGGTTTCCACGAAAACCATGACACTCAACAATGCACAGCAGAAAGTCAATGATGTGGATGGTAATCCGGTCATCATCGGTTCAGTGGTCATCTGGAAAGTGGCGGATCCGACCAAGGCTGTATTCAATGTGGAGAACTACTTCGAATATCTTTCGACTCAGTGTGATTCTATTATCAGAAATTCAGCGAGGATGTACCCGTACGATACGATGAGGGATGATGACAGTGAGATGACGCTGAGAGGATCCAGCCTGGAAATCGCAGAAAAGATGAAGTCTGAACTACAGGAGAAGACTTTTGATGCCGGCATAGAGATCCTTGAAGTGAGGATCACTCACCTGGCATATGCGGAGGAAATCGCAGCGGCAATGCTGAAGCGGCAGCAGGCAGCGGCGACGATCGCAGCGAGAGAACAGATCGTAGAAGGTGCAGTCGGAATGGTTCATATGGCGCTGGATCGTCTTGAAAAAGATGACTTGATCCTGCTGGACGATGAGCGTAAGGCTGCGATGGTATCGAATTTACTGGTAGTGCTTTGCGGAGATAAGGAAGCACAGCCTGTTGTTAACAGCGGAAGCTTGTATTAGAGCAATAACAAAACACTGGTCAAAGGGGTGTCGTCGTGGCAGAAGATTACAGTAAGAAAGAAGAACAGCTGCAGCAGCGGCTGGAAAAACTCAAGGCTTTGGAGCGTGAACTGAAAGAAAAAGAAAAGGCGGTCAGGGCGAAAGAAAAAAGCCTGAAAGAAAAGGATAAGGCCAAGAAACAGATGGTGCTCCGCCTTTCCCCGACTCTTTGGAATGAGATCGCAGCCTGGGCAGAGGAGGACTTCCGCTCCATCAACGGGCAGGTGGAATACCTGCTAAGCGAATGTGTAAGGAAGCGTAAAGGCGGATGATGTCCGGCAGACTGGCCTATATAATATTATAGAATCGAGGAACCCCAGAAGATGCATATCATATCGTGCATCCTCCGGGGTTCCTTTACTTATCGTTTGTTCATTTTTATACACTTATGATCGCCGTGCTAGTCGGTCGTCGCCAGCCTTTGGTGCCGCCAGCAAGAAGCATCAGCAAGCGCTGTCAGCCGGCCGCATGCCGAAATCCTTGTACCGAAGGCTTTGCAGCGATCCTTTATTCCATGACCGCGCCTTTGCAGGATGCGGAAACGTTGCGCTGGTATCTTGCCAGCCAGCCGCTGGTTGCCTTGGATGGCGGAGCCACGTGATCCTTGCGTCGTGCATCGAATTCCTCGTCAGAAACCTGAGCGTTGATCTTAGAGTTCGGGATGTCGATCTCGATGATGTCGCCTTCCTGCAGCAGTCCGATGTTGCCGCCGGCAGCAGCTTCCGGACAAACGTGTCCGATGGAGGCCCCGCGACTTGCACCGCTGAATCTGCCGTCAGTGATGAGAGCGACCGTTTTGTCCAGCTTCATGCCGGCGAGAGCGCTGGTCGGGTTGAGCATTTCACGCATTCCCGGACCGCCCTTAGGACCTTCATAGCGGATGACAACAACGTCGCCGTCCACGATTTTACCGGTGTAGATGGCTTCGATAGCGTCTTCTTCGCTGTCAAATACTCTGGCCGGACCGGTATGGGAAAGCATTTCCGGAGCGACTGCACTTCTCTTTACTACGCAGCCGTCCTGTGCGATGTTGCCCCACATAACGGCAATACCGCCGGTTTCGCTGTATGGTTTGTCGATCGGACGAATGATATCGTAGTCTTTTACGTGTGCTCCTGCAAAGTTTTCGCCTACGGTTTTTCCGGTTGCTGTGATGAGACTCTTGTCGATGAGTCCCTTTTTGTCCAGTTCGCTGAATACTGCCATTAGACCGCCTGCGCGGTTCAGATCGTGCATGTGAGTGCTGCCGGCAGGAGCCAGGTGGCAGAGGTTTGGAACTTTGGCGCTGAATTCGTTGAAGATGTTCAGGTCAAGATGTACGCCTGCTTCGTTGGCGATGGCCAGCAGGTGGAGTACACTGTTGGAGGAACAGCCCAGAGCCATATCGCAGGCCAGAGCATTGCGCAGGGACTTTTCATTGATGATATCCCGTGCCTTGATGTCCTTTTCCACCAGGTTCATGATAGCCATTCCGGCGTGTTTTGCCAGACGGATCCGCCCGCTGTCCACTGCCGGGATCGTGCCGTTTCCAGGCAGTGCGATGCCGACCGCTTCGGAGAGGCAGTTCATGCTGTTTGCTGTATACATACCGGAGCATGATCCGCAGCCAGGGCATACATTCTGTTCGAATTCCAGAAGATCATCATCATCGATGATATCGGCTTTTCTTGCGCCGACTGCTTCAAACATCTTAGAAAGGCTGGTTTCTTCGCCTTTTACAAGCCCGGACATCATCGGACCTCCGGAGCAGACAACGGCAGGGATATTCATGCGAACAGCTGCCATGATCATGCCGGGTACGATCTTATCGCAGTTTGGAACCAATACGAGACCATCGAATGCGTGAGCCATGGTCATGGTTTCCACGCTGTCTGCGATCAGCTCTCTGCTTGGCAGACTGTATTTCATGCCTACATGTCCCATGGCTATTCCATCGCAGACGCCAATGGATGGCACTTCGATCGGTGTGCCGCCTGCCATGCGGACGCCGGCTTTTACGGCCTCAGCTACCTTGTCCAGGTGCATATGACCTGGAACGATTTCGCTTTTGGCGGAAACGACACCGATCAGTGGGCGTTCCAGTTCTTCTTTCGTATATCCCATTGCATAGAACAAACTCCGCATAGGAGCGCGTTCTATGCCCTTGGTTACTTTATCACTTCTCATTTCCATTTTCCTTTCCGTTCCGGGGATTTCCCCGAGACGCTGTATTTCGTGTTAATACGAAAAAAGCGGCGGCGGAAACGCCGCCGCCACTTTCCATCATTTAAGTTTATTGAGCCTCAAGCGATACCAATATCGCCATGAAATAAGTCTGCTTTTCACGCCTCCAATAAGCCGGAACGCTTTTGTTGCGTGTTTCAAAGTTTTAACAAAGGATTGTTCTCTATAACACGGCCTTATTGTCCGGCTGGCTCACGCAGGAAACCTCCGCAGAAATTCCCACAGGATGTGTCCGCCAGGGAATTTCGAGGACCAGTTTCCAGAGAGAGGCAGCTGGATTGCTGAGAGTCTGTCGTTAGAGACCCGCATACCCTTGCATAAACCTTTGCAGAACTCTTTGCAGAAACCCCTTATTTCTTCAACCAGCTCATCATCTTTCTCAGTTCAGCACCAACGGAGCAGAGCAGATGGGAAGCTTCCATCTTTCTTGTGGCCAGGAACTTAGCCTTACCGCCGGCATTGAATTCCTGAATGAATTCGCTTGCGAACGTACCATCCTGGATTTCAGTCAGAACCTGCTTCATTTCTTTTCTTGTATCTTCTGTGATCAGTCTCTTGCCTGTTCTGTAGTCACCATATTCAGCAGTGTTGGAGATGGAGTATCTCATCTTGTCGAAACCGCCTTCGTTGATCAGGTCTACGATCAGCTTCATTTCGTGGATACATTCGAAGTAAGCCATTTCCGGAGCATAACCAGCTTCTACCAGAGTATCGAAACCAGCCTTCATCAGTTCTGTTACGCCGCCGCAGAGAACAGCCTGTTCACCGAAGAGGTCTGTTTCTGTTTCTTCTTTGAATGTAGTTTCCAGGATTCCTGCACGACCTGCGCCGATTCCGGAAGCATATGCCAGAGCGTAATCTTTAGCTTTGCCGGAAGCATCCTGATAAACTGCGATCAGGCTTGGAACACCTTTACCTTCAACGTACTGACTTCTTACAGTGTGACCAGGACCCTTAGGAGCGATCATGATAACGTCCAGATAATCTGCCGGCTGGATCTGATTAAAGTGGATATTGAAACCGTGTGCGAAAGCCAGGACATTGCCTTCCTTCATGTGCTTTTCGATCTGGTTCTTGTAGATGGAAGCCTGCAGTTCATCCGGTGTCAGGATCATTACGATGTCACCAGCTTCAGCAGCTTCTTCGATGCCTACGACTTTCAGGCCGGCAGCTTCAGCTTTCTTAGTATGAGCGGAACCCGGTCTCAGACCAACAACTACGTCAACTCCGCTTTCGTGCAGGTTCATAGCGTGAGCGTGACCCTGGCTTCCGAAACCGATGATAGCAACTGTTTTACCGTCTAACATACCTAAATTACAATCCTGATCATAATACTTCTTTATCATTGTTCTTTCTCCTTTAACTATTAAATTCCCTTTGAAATAAGTTTTGCAAAAATACTATATTACGAAGAACCTTCGTCCTCCTGCAAAGGAATCTCCGATTCCCCTGTATACATATTAAAGTTTACGGCTAGTCGTCCACTTCGTCCCAGCCGGGGCCTCTGCCGATGCCTGTGATACCTGTCCGGCAAACCTCGGCGATGTCATAGCAGCTCATCATATCCATGAAGCCGTCGATCTTGTCGGAATGTCCCGTCAGCTCGATGATAAGGCTCTCTTTTGAAAGGTCGACGATGTTTCCGCGGTAGATCTCTACGATCTCCTTGATCGCAGAACGTTCTGTCTTGTCGGCGTGGACTTTCAGCAGCAGCAGCTCTCTGTAGATGCTGTGTGCGGAATCCAGCGTGAAGATCTTGCGGACTACTTCCAGCTTGGCTGTCTGAGAAATGATCTGGTGGAGTGCCTGTTCCGTTCCCGTGAATACTACGGTGATCCTGGAAAGCTTCGGATCATTGGTCGTCGATACCGTCAGGGAGTCGATATTGAAACCTCGTCTTCCAAAGAGGCTGATGACTCTCGTCAGAACGTTGGCCTGGTTATCTACCAGAATGCTAATAACTTCTTTTTTTATCTGGTTGTCCATTGATCCTGCCTCCTATCCTATGATCATGTCTTCGATGGTTCCGCCACCCGGGATCATCGGAAGAACTCGTTCTTCTCGTGAAATAGCACAGTCGATCCAGACCGGACCTTTTTCCTGCAGTGCCTTTTTAAACACTTCTTCGAACTCGGCAGGATTGGAAGCGGAGAAACCTTTTGCTCCGAATGCTTCTGCCAGCTTCGGGAAGTTGGTTTTACGCTCCGGCGTTGTAGCGGCATAACGTTTGCCGTAGAAGGAAGTCTGCCACTGATATACCATGCCCAGTACGCGGTTGTTCATAATAACGGTGATGATCGGAAGATCCTGACTTACTGCCGTGCAGGCTTCGTTCAGGTTCATGTGGAAGGAGCCGTCTCCTGTGAAATGGATGACTCTCTTTTCCGGACATCCGATCTGTGCGCCGATGGCGGCGCCGTAACCGAATCCCATGGTTCCCAGACCGCCGCTTGTAATGAAGTCTTCTGTCTTCTCGTGCTTGAGGTACTGAGCGGCCCACATCTGATGCTGACCAACGTCGGTTACATAAATCGTTTCTTTATCTGTCATATCGCAGATGCTCTGAATGATTTCACTTGGGTGAAGTTCTGCATCCTGACTCTTGACATCGCCTGTTTTCTTCTTCCATTCTGTGGACTGAGAAACCCAGTCTGCATGATCGTTTTTCTTGATCAGTGGAAGAAGTGCTGTTAAGAATTCCTTGATATCTGCACTGATGCCCACATCTACGAGGACGTTCTTGTTGATTTCGCTTGTATCGATATCCACCTGGATCTTGTGAGCTTTCTTGCCGAATTTTTCGGGGTTCAGTGCAACTCTGTCGCTGAATCTCGCTCCCAGCGCGATGATCAGATCGGCACGATCGACTGCTCTGTTGGCAGCGATGCTTCCGTGCATACCGATCAGTCCCAGGTTTCTCTTGTTATCATATCCCAGGATCCCGGCAGCCATCAGTGTATATGTGGCCGGGATGTCCGCAGTTTCCAGCAGCTGTCTCAGCTCGGGACCTGCCTTGGATGCTGCGACTCCGCCGCCGAAGTAGACGATCGGACGTTCTGCCGCATTGATCATAGCTGCCACTTCCTGTACGGATTCCTTGTTGAATACCGGTGGTGGATTGAGCGGCATCGGCTTGGCCGGTTTATAGTCGATCTTAGCTGCTGTAACATCTTTCGTGATATCGATAAGAACCGGACCCTTACGACCGCTGTTGGCGATCCGGAATGCGTTTCTCACGGCATCGGCCAGATCTTCGATCTTGTTTACGAAGAATGTATGCTTGGTGATCGGCATCGTAACGCCGGTGATGCAGATTTCCTGGAATGCATCACGACCGATCAGACTGTCCGGTACGTTAGCTGTAATGGCGATCATAGGAATGCTGTCCATAAACGCTGTGGCGATTCCCGTTACAAGGTTTGTTGCTCCAGGGCCGCTGGTAGCAAAGACGACGCCGGTTTTTCCCGTTGCTCTGGAATATCCGTCAGCAGCGTGGGCGGCGCCCTGTTCGTGAGCCGTCAGTATGTGCCGGATCTTATCGCGGTATTCATACAGCGTGTCGTATAAGTTGAGGGCTGTTCCGCCCGGATAGCCGAACACTGTATCAACACCATGCTCCAGTAAGATCTCAGCAACCAGTTGTGATCCTGTCAGTTTCATTTCCTATTTGCCTCCTTGAATCTTATGCTTAAGTGGTTTGTTTTTTCTTGTTTTTTTCTTTGCACCACCTATTATATACACATTAAAAAGAAATGCAACCTCTTTTTTGAGGAAATTGTGGCAAAAACCAAAAAAAATCAAAAACAATAGTTTTGACTTACAAAATTGCACGAAAAAGAGTACAAGATGGGCTCCTAAACGGATCTTTTGCGGTTTTATGTAAACCTGATGGCGCGGGCGGTGTTTTTTCTGTGGCTTTCTGCAAAGACTCCTGTTCGGCTTTTGCAAAAAGTATAATATGGATACTTGAAAAGGAGCGGATACCTGTGGTAAAATAATACCCGTTAAGTCCTCATAGTTAAATGGATATAATAAGCCCCTCCGAAGGGCTCGTTGCAGGTTCGATCCCTGCTGGGGACGCCACGAGATCCAGAAGAGCCGGAAACCCTGCCAGAGGATTTCCGGTTTTGCTTTTGGGAAGGCGGCGAGAAAAAACAGAATAAGCCTCTATAGTTAAATGGATATAACAAACCCCTCCTAAGGGTTAGTTGCAGGTTCGATTCCTGCTAGGGGTGCCAGGTGCAATAAAAAAAGAACCACGTCTGAGAGAAGATGTGGTTCTTTTTTGTGCAGCTGGAAGCGGATCGTTATCTCCGGGTGTCCGGCACGTTTTTATGATATTTGCTTTGATATTTCGGGAATAATCATAGAATGTAGGAAATCTTGAGTGGGTATTAGCAAAGTTCCGAGGTGCTGTGCTGCGATTATGTAATGATCTCATTACATAATCGCAGAGAAACCACGAGATACACCTCATCAAGAGCAACTTAGCATATCGTTTTTCCATGATTTTGATCTTTACAGAATAAAAATTTTCCCAAACTATGATTTGAGCAGAGAAATATAAGCAAAAAGTAGAATGGGAATTCATGGTGACTAATCGCAGAAATCTTCACTAAGATTTAAAACTATACTGTAAACGGGCAGAGACCTGTTTATCGCTTTTGCGATGGCGTGACAAGCGGAGCGCTTACAATAGGTTCGATTGACTGCAGCTATACGCCATCTGGAAAGCCTGATATCGACAAACCGGTAGCACCGAACGATCCGTCAGGACAGCCGGCAGTACCTTCCGAAAAAACGGATGGCTCTGCAGCGGACTCGAGCGCGGCTGCAAATGCACCGGGAACAGGCGATGAAAGCCCGGTTGGAGTATGGGCAGGTCTTCTGATTTTGTCTGCCGGTACGTTAGCTGCGGTTTTGATCCTGCAGCGAAGAAAGCACATACGCTAAGCCTTTCCAGATCTCATTGATCACAACCACTGACCCTGCTGTCAGCAGCATCTTCCCCCACATTGCTGCAGACAGTGGGGTCGTTTCAAATACAGCCGTTCCCACCTGAGTGATCAGAAACTGCAATACCAGCACGATGAGGAACACGCCCAGCATCAGCTTGTTGTTGAGCAGGTTCTTAAACATGGGCGTATCGTCCAGTTCTCTACAGTTAAATGCGTTGAACAGCTGGAACAGCACGAAGAGAGTAAACAGCACCGTTGCTTCCTCCTTTTGCGTGGCACCCAGGAAATTGGTGAAATGCTGCAGCATGAACACGATGGAAATGAAGATCCCGTTGGCGAATATCCGAATCAGCATTTTCCGGGAAATTATATTCACGTTTCGCTTCGTTGGCGGATGTTTCAGCAGATCTTCTCGGATCGGTTCCAGCCCAAGGGTCAGCGCCGGAGGACCATCCATGATGATGTTGATCCACAAGAGTTCAAGAGCTGTAAAAGGTGCCGGGAATCCCGCCAGGATCGAGGCGATCACGACCACGACGGAGGAAACATTGACTGTCAGCTGAAACTGGATGAACCGCTTGAAATTCTCGTAGATCCCGCGTCCCCACTGAACAGCTTTGATAATAGTCGAGAAAGAATCGTCCAGCAGCACCATATCGCTGGCTTCTTTCGTTACTTCCGTTCCTGCGATCCCCATAGCGATGCCGACATCGGCATTTTTGATGGCGGGAGCATCGTTGATCCCGTCTCCCGTAACGGCAACAACATTCTTTTCTTCCTTTAATAACTTTACGACGCGCATTTTTATCAGCGGAGTGCTTCGTGCGATGACGCTGACTTTTGGCAGTGCTTTTTTAAGCTCTTCATCAGACATGGACTCGATCTCGGCGGCTTCCACCGCCAGGTGACCGTCCTGCAGCATATGGAGTTCCTCCGCGATGGCACGGGCTGTCCGGATATTGTCTCCGGTCAGCATTTTCACTTCGATGCCGGCACGGCGGCAGTCGCGGATGGAGTCATATACGTCCGGGCTTAGTGGGTCGGAGATCACAACGAACCCGTCATAATGCAGATCCTGTTCCAGCTCCTGCTGCTTCTCTCCGTTGAAACAAGCAAGTTCTTTGTGTGCAAAGGTCAGCAGGCGGCCGGCTTTATCCTGGAAGTTTTCCATCAGCTTCTGGATATGAGCAGTCTCTTCGGCAGATACGTTGCTGCAAAGGGAGAGGATCTTTTCTGGATTTCCCTTGGTGTAGAGCATCAGCCTTCCGTCTTCGTTCACGATCGTGCTCATGTCTTTGTTCTGTGACGAGAAGGGAAAAACGCGAACGATATCGGACTCTTTTCGAAGCTGCTGATAATCTGAACCGGCTTTGCGGGCAGCTGCTAAAAGGGCGCATTCCGTCGGATTTCCGATGAAGGTCCAGCTGCCGTCTTCCCAGGTGATATCTGCGTTGCTATTGATGCAGAAGTTGCGCAGCAGCGCCTGCGCTGTTTTCTGGTCAATGGCAGAAGGCGCGTCTGCCGGAGCGGAGGCGATCTGGGAATCCGGAGAATTCAGGGATTCCAAAGCAGCCGGGGAATCCGAAGCCGCAGCGACAGCAACCGAAGTGCCGGCCTCTCGCGCCGTCCTCGCTTCCTTCGGCTGCAAAGAAGCCTCCGCAGGCGTTTTTGCAGGAAAGGCAAGGTCTTCTGGATCCAGGAGGCTGCCACCGGCGTAGATTTTCTGGACGGTCATTTTGTTCTCGGTGAGGGTGCCGGTCTTGTCGGAACAGATGATGTTGACGCAGCCGATGGTTTCGCAGGCGATCATCTTTTTGACCAGAGCGTTTTCGCGGGACATTTTGATGATGTTGAGGGCGAGGGAGACGGCGACGATGGTGGGCAGGCCTTCCGGCACGGCGGCCACGATGAGGACGATGCTGGTGATGAAGGCTTCTGACACGGTGTCCAGACTGATGGTGTGGTTCATGGCGAACTGGATGATCTGGATCAGGAACACGATGGCGGCGGCGGAGGAACCGAGGATGGTGATGCCTTTGCCGAGGCGGTCCAGCTTTTCCTGAAGCGGAGTGGTGGTTTTTTCGATGGAGGAAAGTTCCTGGGCGATCTGGCCGAATTCGGTATCGTTGCCGACGCCGGTGACCAGCATCGTGCCTGAGCCGCCGGAGACGAAACAGCCGGAGTAGAGCATGCAGGCCCGCTCTGCGACAGGGGTGTTTTCCTGGCAGGTGAATGTTGCGTCTTTTTTGACCGGGAGGCTTTCGCCGGTAAGGGCGGACTCGTCTGCGGAGAGGTCATTGCCGGAAATGAGCCTGCCGTCTGCTACGATCTTGTCTCCTGTTTCAATGAGAAGGATATCCCCGATCACGATGTCTTTCTGAGGGATCAGCTGGGGCTCGCCATCGCGCAGAACTTTGATCAGGGTGTCTTCGTTGATCTTGCTGAGGGCTTCGAATGCTTTGGCGCTTTTGCCTTCCGTGACGATGGTGATGGCTACCGACAGGAAGATGGCTGCAAAGATGCCGGCGCATTCGAGAAAGTTGTACTCACCGCCGGTAAAGTAGCGGGTGATGTTGACTGCCAGAGTGATGATGGCAGCGAAGATGAGCATGAGAAGCATGGGTTCTGTCGATGCGTCCCAGATCCTTTTTAGCATGGATTCGGTGCCGGTGCGGACGAAGGTGTTGGCTCCGTATTTTTGCCGGGACGCCTGAACTTGTGATTCGCTGAGACCGTGCTCCGGGTCGGTTCCGGCAGCCTGCAGAAGTTCCTCCCGGGACATGTAAAATGCATTGTTCATAAAGTGTTCCTCCGTAATAAAAAAATCCGATACAGACCGATTTTCTCTGTACCGGATGATGTTTCATAAAAAAGAGACCTCCTGCACAGTAAAAAACCGTACATGAGTCTCGTTGATTAAGGCAAGCCAGACGATGGTCCCGGCGGGACATATCTGTATTTCGCAGATACTGCCGGTCGTCAGTATGTTGACTTGCCACGCATGGGTATGCGCCACTACTCCCCCACGAACTTGTTGTAAAGTTTGTAAAACCGTTTTTGCCGATTTTTGTCTATTTTGTCGGTTCTGACTATAGCATGGGACATGTGGGTTAGTCAACGATAACAGGGTGTGACGGGGGATTTTCAGGACGTTTAGAGGGTGCCCAAGCATACTGGATGAAAAAAGTCTGGAAATAATCCTTAATGTCTTTGGATTCACCCTTGACTTTTGCCTGGGAGACTCGTATAATAAAACACGTAACACCCATATATTGTGGTTAAAACGAGAAAAGACAACAAAATATTCGATATATTGGAAGAAAATGCAAAGGCTGAGGATGCATAGAAGGACTGGAATTTCTGGAACTTTGCGTGTTTCCGGGGCTTTTTTGTTTGCTCTGAAACAGGATTTTGCATGAGAAAGCGAAGTGTCAGAGCTCAGTATGTAGTAGTAAATCACAGTGAAGATCAGAGGGCTGCGTGAGGCTGGCAGCCAGGGAAATCTGATCGAAAAGAGGAAAGGAGACCCCTATGGAGACAGATGTAAAAGTAAATGTAATCAAACGAAATGGTGAGGAGGTCTCTTTTGATCTGCTTAAAATCGCCAATGCCATCAAGGCTGCTAACCAGGAGGTGGCACCGATCTATCAGCTGAACGAATATCAGATCCAGGCGATCGCAGACAATGTAGCGGCTAAGATCTCCGAGATGACCCATGCGGTCCATGTAGAGGATATCCAGGATATGGTGGAGACGGCTATCATGGAGATGCGCGGCTACGAAGTAGCACAGAAATATGTAAGATATCGTTATAAACGTGAGCTTTCCAGAAAGTCCAATACCACGGACAATGGGATACTGTCCCTCATCGAGCATCTCAACGAAGAGGTAAATCAGGAAAACTCCAACAAGAATCCGGTGATCAACTCCACCCAGCGCGACTATATGGCGGGAGAGGTCAGCAAGGATCTGACAATGCGTGTACTGCTGCCGGAAGAAGTGGTTAGAGCTCATGAGAAGGGGATCATCCATTTCCACGACTCTGACTATTTTGCACAGAAGGAACACAACTGCGACCTGATCAACCTGGAGGACATGCTCCAGAACGGGACGGTCATCAGCGAGACTTTGATCGAAAAGCCGCATAGTTTTTCAACTGCCTGCAACATCACGACTCAGATCGTTGCACAGGTGGCAAGTAACCAGTACGGCGGACAGTCCTTTACATTATCTCACCTGGCCCCGTTCGTGGACGTGAGCAGAGAAAAGATCCGCAAGGCGGTCATCGAAGAAAGAGAAGCCCTTGGCGAAGATATGGATCTCGATATTATTTCCAAGATCGTGGAACGCCGTTTGAGAAAGGAAGTTCAGAGCGGGATACAGACGATCCAGTATCAGCTGATCACTCTGATGACCTGTAACGGACAGGCGCCGTTTGTAACCATGTTCATGTATCTGGACGAAGTTCCGGAAGGAAAAACCAGAGACGACCTGGCGATGCTCATCGAAGAAGCGCTTCTGCAGAGAATGCAGGGTGTCAAGAACGAAAAAGGTGTGTGGATCACGCCGGCGTTCCCGAAACTGGTCTATGTGCTGGATGAAGACAATGTAACGGAAGATTCGAGATACTGGTATCTTACAGAGCTTGCTGCAAAATGCACGGCAAAACGTATGGTGCCTGACTATATCTCTGCAAAGGTGATGCGTTCTCTCAAGAAGGGCGATGTGTATCCGTGCATGGGATGCAGATCTTTCCCGACGGTAGAAGACGGACAGAGAAATCCGGATGGATCGAGGAAGTATTACGGCCGGTTCAACCAGGGCGTTGTTACCATCAATTTAGTTGATGTGGCCTGCTCGGCAGAAGGGGATATGGATCGCTTCTGGGCGATCCTGGAAGATCGTCTGGAACTTTGTCACAGAGCATTGCGGTGCAGACATGAGAGACTTTTAGGAACCAAGTCAGACGTTGCACCTATCCTGTGGCAGCACGGTGCGCTGGCACGTTTGAAGAAGGGAGAGACTATCGACAAACTGCTGTTTGACGGGTATTCCACTATTTCGCTGGGCTATGCGGGACTGTGTGAAATGTGCGTCCGCATGATCGGCAAATCTCATACTTCTCCGGAGGGACAGGAATTCGCATTGTCCGTAATGCAGAAACTCAATGACAAGTGTCAGGAGTGGAAAGCGGCAGAAAGAATCAGCTATTCCGTTTATGGAACTCCGATGGAATCCACGACGTATCGTTTTGCAAAGTGTCTGCAGAAACGTTTTGGCATCATCAAAGGAGTTACGGACAAGAATTACATTACAAACAGTTATCACGTACACGTTACAGAAGAGATCGACGCTTTCAGCAAGCTGAAGTTTGAGGCGGAATTCCAGAAGCTTTCCCCAGGTGGAGCTATCAGTTATGTGGAAGTGCCGAATCTGCAGAACAACATTGAAGCGGTTCTTTCTGTGATGAAGTTCATATACGATAATATCGTATATGCAGAGCTTAATACGAAGAGCGACTACTGCCAGGTGTGCGGCTATGACGGCGAGATCAAGATCGTCACTGACGATTCCGGCAAGCTGGTCTGGGAATGCCCGAACTGTGGCAACCGCGACCAGGATCAGCTGTTCGTAGCAAGACGTACCTGCGGCTATATCGGAACCCAGTTCTGGAACCAGGGTCGGACGCAGGAAATCAAAGACAGAGTGTTGCATCTGTAGGGTGCGTCATTGACAGATAAATAAAAAAGTGCCTTTTTGGAGACTGGTCCTCGGTGACACCTGCAGACGCATTCTGCGGAGCCACCTGCGGAGGTCTCCTGCGAGGCACTTTTTTATTTTGTGCAGAATGCCGCAACAGTTTTACGGAGGTGAAGCGGATCTGTTTTTTTGCTGCTATACATGATGGTTTCTGTCCCGTCATTTATCGCTCATCAAAAGGTTAGAGGGGCTATTTTTCAATGTTTTTTGTTATTTTACGTCGCTAATTTGCTTTTTGTACTATGGGGGGTTGTTAATGGATGAAGCGTATGATATTATTTTAAAAATTACTGCTGACGGACAAAGGAGGTTTTCCATGAGACTAACGCAGGAAGCCATTATGGAACTGGAACGAAATCCGTATGTAATAAGATCTGGACCTGATCGAATCACGTATTCGCGGGAGTTTAAACATCATTTTATGAGGGAATATCTTTCGGGCAAAAAGCCAACTGAAATTTTCAGAGAGGCGGGGTTTGATCCGCGTATGATCGGAAGCAAGCGGATAGAGCGAGCCAGTGCACGCTGGCGGAAAGAGTATGCAGAAGGCACGCTGGTACTGGAGGAATTTGAGTTCGAAGAAAAGGACGCATAATATAGGAAATAAAAAAGCTGAGCCAGGGGCAATTTGATTGTGTGCTACGCCCCTTGAGCTCAGCTTTTGCATTTGATCGTTAGCTGCCGAAGTATATTAGTGCCCCTTGTGCCCCTTGACAGGGCCGGCAAGGAGGAGATATGAAACAGGATATGGCTGCATATACATACTGCAGGTAGAGCAGACAGTAAGGAATTTTCCCGGCAAGATTTTCCGCTGATCCTAATCATAAAAGCCTCAAAAAACAGAAAGTCTTTCTGAAAAAACTCAGATTCTCAGCTTTTTTTCAGACCCCTCGATCAAAACCTAGAGCCACAAAAGGCCGGGAAAGGCAGCACCAGTGAAAATGACTCGAAATTCTTCTCGCAAAAGAAAAATGCTGCATAAACATACAGCATTTGTGGTTATATCAGATTTTTATGCAAAGCTCTGGCGTCACCAGAGCTGCATTTAAATGGTTTTCTGTTTTTGCCGCTAAAAACCGGGAATTCTGCACATTAGAAAAAATTCCCGTTAACGGATTCATGGTGCCTACTGATCGCCGCAGTTGCCGCCGCAAGCATGTTCATGGCCGTTTCCATGATTCCCGCAGGAGTGGCCTTCTCCATGATTTCCGCAGGAGTGGCCTTCGCCGTGGCCATGATCGTGACCGGCACAAGTCGGATTTTCGATCGGTACCAGTTTGCCGTCCAGTAAAGCTTCCACGGCATCATCAGCCATGCCGCGTACACCGCCGTACAGTTCGATAGCAGCGTTCTTCAGTGCCTGCTGTGCGCCGCCGCCGATCCCTCCGCAGATAAGTGCATCCACCTTTGCAGAAGAGAGGAAGTCAGCCAGTGCACCATGTCCCTGTCCTTGAGTATCTACTATTTCTGATTTGAGTATCTTACCATCTTCAATGTCATAGATTTTGAATTCCTCAGTGTGTCCAAAATGCTGAAAAACAGCTCCGTTTTCATAAGTTACTGCAATACGCATTATGCTTTCTCCTTTCGATTGCAAAGCCAGCAAGGCATCGCTGCTGCCGTTATCAGCAGGGTTTTCCCGGCATCTTTTATGACAGCAGAACGCAGCAGAGCCATCGCAAAGGCGGTAATCTCCACCGGAAATCACTAGCCTTTTCCCGCCGATAAGACTGTCTGCGATCTTGTATCTTGCCTTTTCATAAAGTTCCGTTACTGTTGTGCGGGAGATATCCATCTGTTGTGCACACTGCTGATGAGTGCAGTTTTCCAGATCGATGAGGCGGATCGTTTCGTATTCTTCCAGTGTCAGCGTTACGGTTTCTGCGCAGGGTATCCCAGCGGGTGCAAAAGCATCAAAATCCGGTTCAGTGCAGATGCGTCTGCATCGTTTTGGTCGTGCCATGAGTATCTCCTTTCCACATGAATAGTTTACGACATATGTCGGATTCATTATAACGCAGTCGCGTGAGAAAAGCAAGAGGGATCTGGAGATAATAAAAGAGACTTCCGTATGTGCTTTGTAAAAGTTTGATACGGTAGTCTCTTGAATGTGATATCGGCTCTGCAGCTGCAAAGGGCTATCGTGCGTATTTCCCGTTGATGAACACCACTTCGTCTTCGTGGCCGAATGCTCCGCCGTATACTTTTGTGAGGGCGATGATGAAATCGATCAGTGTCCACAAACCGCAGCCGCCGAGAGTGATAAGTTTCAAGATTCCAAGACCTGCCTGACCTCTCATAAAGCGATCGACACCAAACGCGCCAAAGAGAAAATTCCCTACCCATGCAAAGACGTGTTTATTCATATGCTTTTCTTTTGCTACATATACATTTCCAACGTTGACGTTTACATTCTGCGGCTGTGGCTGCGGCACTGCCGGCGCGGCAGCGGCAGCGCGCGCAATGATCGTAGTATCCCCGTCTTTAAAAATACGAATTTCATCGCCTACCTGCGGATTAGGATAATTCACGGCGCTGATCGGTGCTTTCACGATTTTCTGATCATCCATTCCTATGTAAACTTCTGTTCCTTCCAGTTTAATGATCTTGCTCATTATTTTCTCCTTCCATTCATGCTCTTGATTTTGCGAATGATATTAACTCTATAGGCATAAAATAGCCTATGTAGTTTATTTTATTATATACTTAGCACCTATAGAATACAAGTAAAAATAAACTGTATAGGCGGTAAATATGGATTATTATCAACTTGGTCAACAAATACGGAAATATCGCAAGGTTCATGGGATGTCCCAGGAGCAGCTGGCAGAAAAAATCGGGATTTCAGTTACCCACATGAGTCATATCGAAACGGGCAATACGAAACTGAGTCTTCAGGTTTTTGTGGATATTACAAGGGCTCTGGACATCAGTGCAGACGATTTGCTGTCGGAATCCACACCGGCTCGCAGAGATCAGTATGCAGATATATTAGCCGTTTTAGATACATGCGGCGTTCAGGAGGTAAAAATCCTGACGGATATGGTCAAGTCCATGAAAATTTCACTTGATAAATACACCTGATACAGAAAAAGACCCGAAAGCGTTTGAACAATGGTGTGCTCCCATCAAGGGGAGAACACCGCAACGCCATCGGGTCTGACTTCGTATGGTGCAGTAATCGTAAACAAGAGGGTCTTAATAATTATACTGGATCGATTCCAGTGACTTTGTTACGGCTTCGTTATCCTGCATGGATTCGCCGATCACCTGAATGAGAACAGGATAATTGTTGGTCACCGTGTAATAGTATCGGTCAGAATCCTCGTCTAAGAGAACGTATTCCTGATCACCGATCTTGGTTTTGGTATAAGTCTTGTACGAGTTTTTATTCTGGAAATCTGACAGAAGCATATCAAGTGTATATTCCTGTCCCTTTACATAAGACGGATAGCTCAGGCTTGTCTCATCGTCCTTGGAAATGCCGCTGATCAGTACATAGTCACCGACACCGTATCCTTCTCCTTCCTTTGCCATAAGAATATCTTCATCGTCGTCTTGCGCCTTTGTGATATAGTCAGGCATATCCAGCGCTTCTACAGAAATAGCTCCGCTCGCTGTTGTGACGCGTTCTGCTTTCTTGTCTTTCCCGCTATCGCCGTCCTTGTCGCCACCGCCGCCACAGGCTGCAAGCGAAAATGCAAATACCATGGCCAGTAAAACAATTAATAATTTTTTCATGGCTCCTCTCCTTTCGGAATAAACTGAAAACTCTTCTTGGCACTATTATACAGCCTTTTGAGAGAGGGGTCTATTCCTCAAACGAGTACCTGTAGAGCTATTGTGGCTGATGCAGGGCGGCAAGCAGGGCACGTACCTGCGCCAGGGTAAGCCCATAGGTGCGAGCGATTTTCTCCAGGTCGTCATGCTCATATTTGTTGCGGGTTATGCCAAAGCCGGTGGATGTTTTGCTGCGGATCGTACAGTCATCGCCGGTTGTTTTTAGCTCATGAGCCTTTGATCCTGCCGGCATGTCCGGGGCAGTGACGTTTGCCAGCATGTCATCCGGGATCACGGTCTCCGATTCAGTGCGTGACAGGATCCAGCGCTTTTTTATCGCGCTGCGCACACCCAGGGTGGTGGTATGCTGCAGGATCAGTTTTGTCATTTGCTTCTGGTCAGGGTCCTTGCAAAGGACCGTGACCAGCACTCCCGGGCGCCCTTTTTTCATGGTGCATGGGACGGTGAAAGCGTCCAGTGCACCGTTTTGCAGGAAGGTTTCTATGGCAAAGGCGATGTCTTCACCGGTCATGTCGTCCACGTTGCATGAGAGTTCGCAGATGGTCTCTGTGATGGCGGCTTCTGTGGATGATGGAGCTGCTGCGGGTGCCGGGGTTGCTGTGGATGCTGGAGTTGTTGCGGATGCCGGAGCTGTTGGGATACATGCAGGCTGTTCAGGCTGGTTTTCTGCAAAGCTCTCGCCGAGGATCGCACGCACGCAGTTGGCTGCCGGGAAGTCTTTGGTCCCCATGCCATAGCCGGTGGACGCCGGAGTCATTAACGGCATCTGATCAAAGCGTGTGACGAAATGTTTCAGCAGGGCAGCTCCCGTAGGAGTGCAAAGCTCTCCCTGGATGCTGCCGCTGTAAATCGGTATGTCTTTTAAGATATAGGCGGTAGCCGGTGCAGGCACCGGCAGGATCCCATGAGCACACTTGACCTGACCGCTTCCAACGTGGATGGGGGATGCGATGATCTGATCCGGTGCCAGCTTGTGGAGAAGCAGGCAGACGGAGGCGATATCGGCGATAGCATCCATGGTGCCGACTTCATGGAAGTGGATCTCGCTTACCGGTTTGTCGTGAGCTTTGCTTTCGGCTTCCGCGATGAGGCGGTAGACCGCCAGGATATCGGTACGAACGGCTTCCGGAAGTTTCAGGTCAACGATGATATGATGGATGTCGTGGAGGCTGCGGTGGGAGTGATCGTGATGATGGACGTGGGAGTGGCTGTGCTCATGAGAGTGGTCGTGGTGATGGTCATGGGAGTGACTGTGGTCATGAGCGTGGTCATGCTGGTGGTCATGGTGACTATGCTCATGGGAGTGACTGTGCCCGCCTTCTTTCTCCTCTGTACCGTTTACGGTAACGGTCAGGTGAGTCCCGGTGATACCGCATTTTACGGATGGATCCAGAGAAACGTGAACACCGGGGATCCCGGCGGCATTGAGCTCCGAGGTAAAAGCATCACGCGCATCATCTGGCAGGAGTTCTGCCAGGGCGGCACCCAGCATATCCCCTGCGGCACCCATGCCGCAGTCTAAATAGAGTAATTTCATAAAAGTAAAATTCCTTTCGTTTTTTAGTTGCAGGAGTTATTATAGCAGCTGGCTCTCTCAGAGCAGAATGGATATGACCTGTGCCGGATCCGGTGTATTCAGACACATTAGCGCATTCCCTCACTCTCCGGATTCCCATGATCCTCCTGCAAAAGTTTTGCATAATAGGTTTTGATCTGATAAAGTGCGGCAACCGGGTTGTGTCCTAGCACGCGATCTTTCGTCACCAAAGTGGTGCACAAAGCATCCGCATACTTGTAAAACAGGCTGTCGTGACCTACGCAAAGGCCGACAACTACGTTGAGCTGGGTTTTTTCGGCGTTCAAAAGTTTTGCCTGAAGGATCGGATTGCACATATTCATACCGACATCTTCGCAGGCGGCGTCGATGCCCACAGAAGTTTTTCGCTGGGCGCCGACTTTGCAGCCAAAGCCAGTGACTTCAAATCCGTGGCTCCGGAATATAGCGGCTGCGGCACGAGCTTCTGTGATCAGACCGACACAGGTGGCGATGCCCAGCTTTTTAAAGCCCATTTTCTTTGCAAATTCTGCTATTTCTTCGACGCGGGTCATTTTGCAGTAATTCTCGTATTCCACCTGGGCGGACATGCGGGTAACGCGGTTGTTTTCTTCATTTTCCGTATAAAGAGCCATGGCTTCTTCCAGGATAGCGGGATCCAGATCTCTGGTTTTGCAGAAGGCAGGGAAGGCGCTGGATCCTGCGGAAATAGCCTCCTCAAAAGAGCAGTGATCGCATCCTGCAGAGGCGCAGTCAACACAGGATCGCCGGATGTTGTTTGTTGTCATTGGAAACCTCCTTGTGATGGGTTGTAATACTCGGATTATACCATACGCCGCCAAAAAACAAAACAGTTCCGGCTGACTGACGGAAAGACCGGAAGCCGCGGAACTGCTTTGCTTTGCAATATATAACCGGCCGGATCTATGTAGGAGCAAAGATCCGGCGATCATGATCATTATAGCATATCTCCGGGAATTTAGTGTTACAATTTCTCCAGAATATATGTGTTTACCCGTTGGCGCAGTTTTTTGCGGGAGCAGGTATAGTTGTTGCGGAAGGTGATGTCGGCTGCTGATTTGTAAAGGGGCATGCGCTGCGCTTCCATTTTTTTTAGTGTTTCGATATTTTTGGAAAGCGGTCTGCCGCGGGTCGGCAGCTTATCAATGGAACGGGTAATATGCACCAGTGTTCCGTTTTGCCGAAGGGCGTCTACGTTTTCAGGTCGCAGGATCGCTCCGCCGCCGGTGGCGATGATCAGGTTTCGTTCTTTGCCAAGTTTTTTGCAGATTGCTGATTCCCGGTCGCGGAACCCCGCTTCGCCTTCCTTTTCGAAGATTTCAGGGATAGTCATTTTGGCTTCTTCTTCGATCTTGGCGTCTGTATCCTGCAAAGTTTTCCCGGTCAGTTCTGCCAGAAACTTCCCGATGAGAGACTTTCCGGTTCCCGGCATACCGATGAGGACGATGTTGCCCATCTGCTGCTTCATGGATTTGATGATACGCTGATTTTCTTTCTGAAAAGCTCCCGGCGTTCCTAAAAAGTATCCGGCTGCTGCGGTGGCCTGTGCCACCAGCATAGGAAGACCATTGGTGTATTTGAGCCCCAGCTTTTCGGCTTCCAGTAGAAGAGCTGTTTTAAACGGGTTGTAGATCACATCGATGACAGCCTGGCAGCCGGGAAAATCCTTTAGGCGGATCACCTGCTGCATGTTGTTTGGGAAAGTCCCTACCGGTGTGGTATTGACGATCACGTCGATAGAGTCTGCGATTTCCGGCAGCTGGTCGTAGGATACGGTGCTGAGGATCCCGGCGTCTTGGAGTTCAGAGCCGGATGGAGGATCCGTTTCCGGGTGGCGGGAAGCGATATAGATCTTTGCGGCGTTCTGATCCGCCGCAGCCCGGCGGGCCATCAGGGATGTCCCGCCGGTG
>ERZ857745.361-NODE-361-length-71273-cov-25.485144_pt1 | contig 71273 bp, 68 predicted proteins | sample MGYA00519699_ERZ857745 | MGnify/ENA primary metagenome ERZ857745 (study PRJEB31778, sample SAMEA3449357) | human gut metagenome | biome: human gut; feature: human-associated habitat; material: faeces | place: United Kingdom | collected 2010/2012 ... | reverse complement strand
TATCAGTTATATGTATCTTTATATCTTTTCTCTCGAACTAATTCTCTTCTTTAACCTGCCTCTTATTTATCCCCTCCGTCGCTCATGCGACACCTCCCCTTGCAACAAGGGGAGGCCGGAGTTGGGTCTATTGTTTATTAAAATACTATATGTATGCTCTGGATTCCATCATTCCAACCCACTAACGGTGTACTCCAAGCTCTCCGGCAGAAATTTAATGCCATGTTGCAAATAGAAATCTTCATCAAGATTTATTTTTATCTTTTCTCCGTTTGAGAGATTTCTGCTTTTACTGAGATCAGGCTCAAAATGGGCAAAGATATCCGATGCTTCCGTTCCACCATAATCATTTACATATTCCGGGTCATCAAAAACGCTGTAGTCATCAGGAACATATACACCTGCTGCGTCCCATAAATCTCTATAAAATTTTTCGGGTTCAAGTAAATAAAGCCCTGCGTATCCGTTTCCGTTTTTTCCAGCGAACTCAACAGCGGCATATTCTCTTAAATCTAATGTAACATAATTTTCCAATCCGCTTACTTTAAAAGTTTTTTCTGTGTTTCTTAAAATGATTCCCATTTCTTTAAAATCAAGGGTGCTACAAGGACGGGTAAATCTTAAACTTACAGTAACTTTATCCCCGTTCGATAAATGGCTGTTTCTATCTACATCCAACTTGACGATTTCTCCTACATCTACCCAATCACTCCATTTTTCAGATACATTTCTACTCTTGTTTCTCAGCAATGCACGGAACTCATCTTCCGGTATAAAGAAAGCCTCTACATTACCATATCCGTTTCTTCCGCTGAAAGTGACCCCAATATAGTCGCTTACATCTATAATTGTATATTTTGATCTGTAGACGATTGCGGATATTGACGGTATCAATATTGCCAATGATAATATAATACACAGTATCTTTGTTTTTCTATTAAATTGTATTTTACGCTTCGTGGGTATATTATCCACATTCAATGGCTGCGACGTAAGATCGGCACCGCAGTTGTGACAGTATTTCTCTCCATTTTTTACATGACATCTGCATACATTGCATTTTTTCATTATTATTTACCATCCTCGTATTATTTTAGATAATTTTTATCTGCAGAATATATTATAGATAATTTTTATCTAAAAGTCAATAGATAATATTTATCTATTATAAAATATTTTCGGTGATTGAAATGGATAACAGGATAAAGGATCTCAGAGAAGACAACGACATGACGCAACAACAGGTTTCGGATAAAATCGGCATTACTCAAAGAAAATACAGCTATATTGAAACCGGAACTCAGCCGCTCACGGATGAAATTCTTGTGGCGCTTTCAAAGCTATATAATGTCAGCATTGATTATATCCTCAAGCAAACCGAAATTCCGAACAGATACAAAAAATGAAAAAGCAGCTCCCGATTTGTTCAGTTCAAGTCGGGAGCTGTGTTTTGTTCTGTTTAATTAGAATGAAAAATATTTTTCTCTCATTTTCTTCATTCTGCCGTTCATAAGTTTGAGCATATCAATCGCCGTTTGCTTTTCGTCGTCTGTGCCGTATATTGCCTGCTTCATCATTCTGCCTTCCTCGAAGCATGCATCGTCATGAATCGGGAAATAGTTCTTGAGCAGGAAGCAGCCGTAGCGGACATATCTCATTTCACCTACAAGGCGGAATTCCTTACTTATTGTATCAACGGCAACGCTTCGGAAATTCTTTATCGAATCAATTATTGCCCTGCGTTCGTTTTCAGGTGAAAAAACGATTGTCGAGCAAATATAAGCGTTCCTGTTTTCGGGCGTGCAGTTGTGACTGTCGGTACTGCCGACAACGGGGTATCTGTAGCCTCTTGCTTTATCCTCGTAATAACGTACGGTCTGATATCCGTTCTGTTCAAAATAGTTTTCGCCGCCGAGCACCTCGAATGCGTCAAATATTTTGTTCTCGACAAGCCAATCGTTGAGTGCATCGGAATCATGGAAGGTGTTGCCCGTTATCCAAGTCGGGTGGACAAAAATTGCAAGTCCGTTCGCCTTTCTTATCTCGTCATAAATCCATTTAAGAGTTGAAGCGACAAGCGGATCAACGTTATCGGGAACCTTGAAATCCTTTGCAAGCTCGGTCATTTTGTCCTCAAACTCATCACGGGTCATAACCTCGGGACAATCTTCACGGGTAGCACGAAACTTTTTGTCCTTGCCGACTTCTTCGACTGCCTCATCCTCAACAAGGGAGTTAATGCTGTATTCGCCGCCAAAGTTTATTGTATGAGGACAAACTCTGAAGCCCTTTATCGGAGGGAGATGAACCTCCTCGCCCATAACCAGATTCATTTCGGTCGGAATATTCTTAAACTGCTCAATCGCATAAAGCGACGGATAGTAGCGTCTGTGGTCGGTTATCGAAAGGAAATCATAGCCGTGTGCACGGTAGCTTGCAACAACATTCGCAGGGTCGTGATCGCCGTCTGAATAGTTGGTGTGCATATGAAGATCGCCGATGAACGGATAAACATCTGTCAAATCGCCGTCAACAGCATAGATGGCAAAGGTTAAATTGTCATCTTCTTCGTTGGTGAACTTAATGCGATATTCGCCCTCATAAGGAAGTGTTGCTTTTATATCAATTCCGTTCTCTGTTGCTGTAACGGGAATTCTGCGGCGATATCCGGTTGCCGGATATTGATCCTCGGAGCCGCCGTTAAGCCAAGTCAAAACTGCGGTATACTCGTTGCCGACTGTGAAAAATAATCTGTCACCAAACGGCCGGATATGTATGTTTTTTTCTTTGCCTGCCGCCATAACCTTTGGGAATATATCAAAAGTCCACAGCTCATGTCTTCTTTCAAATGCCATTTTGAGCACTCCTTTTAAAAAAACGGCGGCACTTTCACCGCCGTTTATTTATGCCTTAATTGTTGCCAAGGTATAACCGTCCTCATCAATGTAAACGGTCATAACTTTCTTGCTTGTTGTATTTTCATCGGTCACGGTGTCCATGGAGAATGTTACTCTCCAAATTCCCTGCGTGCGGTCAAAGGCAAAATTGACTTTGTTGAATTTTTCGCCGACTTCTTTCTTTGCGATGTCAAGGACGGCGGATTTTGTGTTGACCTTGCCGACTGCATTACTCTCATTTGTAACAAATCCCTCGGTTTTTGCATTGGGATTTTTCTTGATTTCTTCCTCATCGTCATTATACTTAAAGGTCAGAACTTCTTCAACAAGAGTATAGCCGTTTTTCTTGTCAACAGTTGTCTGCTTGCCGAGGTCGCCCTCTTTCTTGCCGCAGGCAAAGAACGTTATCGCAATAACGGCAGTAAGCAGAACAGCAACAATTCTTTTCATAAAATCATCCCCTATAGTTCTTGTATTCGCCACTGAGTATCTTCTGCCACCATTCACGGTTGTTGAGATACCACTCGATAGTTTTCTGAATTCCCTCATTGAACAAAGTCTCGGGTGTCCAGCCGAGCTCGGCATGAATTTTTGCCGGATCAATGGCATATCTCATGTCGTGACCCGGGCGATCCTTAACATAAGTAATAAGACTTTCATCCTTGCCGACTGCTTTAAGAATTGTTTTAACAACATCAATATTCGCTTTTTCATTATGACCGCCGATATTATATACCTCGCCGATCTTGCCGTTTCCAAGGATCATGTCGATCGCCTTACAATGGTCGTCAACATAGAGCCAGTCACGGACATTGAGTCCCTCGCCGTAAACGGGGAGCTTTTCGTCGGCAAGAGCCTTTGAAATCATGAGCGGTATAAGCTTCTCGGGGAACTGATACGGTCCGTAATTGTTGGAGCAACGGGAAATCGTTGCGGGAGTTCCGAATGTTCGGTGATAAGCCATTACGAGCAGATCAGCCGACGCCTTGCTTGCCGAATACGGTGAAGAAGTGTGGATCGGTGTTGTCTCGGTAAAGAAAAGATCGGGACGGTCAAGCGGAAGATCGCCGTAAACCTCGTCTGTCGATACCTGATGATAGCGGGGGATATCGAACTTGTTGCAGGCATCAAGCAAGACCTGGGTGCCGAGAATATTTGTTTTGAGGAAGACCTCGGGATTTTCGATTGAGCGGTCTACGTGGCTTTCGGCCGCAAAATTGACTATTGCATCGAATTTTTCCTCCTCGCAGAGTGCAAAAACGGTCTTTCTGTCAGTTATATCTCCGAGGACAAATCGAAAATTACCCTTGCGTGCCGCATCAAGAGTATAAAGATTGCCTGCATAGGTCAGAGCGTCAATACATACCAATCTGTAGTCGGGGTGCTTGCGCTGCATATAATAAATGAAATTGCTGCCGATAAATCCGGCTCCGCCGGTAACAAGAATATTTTTCATAAAAAATCTCCTTTGGAAATTGTCATAGATATTATACACTATATATTTTAAAAATAAAAGCCTTTTTTACTATATCTCATTTCCGTTTTGCTCATTATTATATTCATTGACCGTTTCAGCCGTCTCGGAGCCCTTTGCCTTTTTCTTTTTTATAACAATTACAAGTAATATTATTATGACAATGGCAGCCGCCGAGCAGATAATAACCGTATTTTGGCTTTGCGCTTGGCTGTTTACTTCTTCAGCAGTGCCGATTTCGTCGATTTCATCGGGTTGGATGTTTCTTCTCATCAGGTATATTCTCGTGGGATACGAGCCGGGAACATTGGAATAGTCCTCGAATTTTGCCAGATAGTTATTCTCTTGAAAGCCGCCCGAGCTGATGTAGGTTGCGTCAACGACTCTGTAATCATCGCCGATTCGCACAACATTCCAAATATGCTCGTCACTTAATTGAAGATAACACTCAATTCCGCACTCCCTGAAAAGTGCATCGCAAAGCATTGCATAGTTTACACAAATTCCCTTGCCGTCCAGTGCATGCTTGAGAGCATATGTGTTATATTCGGATACCATATCATCATTGTTCTCGGTATCGCAATGCTCATAATCATATTCAATATGACCTGCGACATATTCCGTTATTGTGCGAATTTTTTTCTCATATGTCATGCTGTCGTTTACAAGGCTCTTTGCCAACTGGCGAACCTCGGCTTGAATTTCCTCCGCATCATCTGAGTATTCATATAAACCGTCTTGCTTTGCATTGAGACTGTCAACAATTTCTTTGTCATAAATCATCTCCGTGTTTTCAGCCCAAAGTAAATCCAGATTTTTCATTTTTGTGAGGGGACGAAGGGATTTAATCGGAGAATTCGCAATGTCAAGACAGCTGATATTTGTGTTTTCGAGAGGTGAAATATCGGTTACACAGGTGCTGCTGATTTTAAGGGTTTTAAGCGTTTCGTTGTCCTTAAGGAGGCTGATATCCTCTATACCTACATTTGCAAATTCAAGATACTCTAGTCCCTGAACCTTTTCAACGCCTTTTATTGAGCCTAAGCTGCAGGAGAAAAACGAGATTGCTTCGGCACTTTTCAGCTTTCCTAAAAATTTCAGATTGTCAAATTCGCAGTATTGAAACCAAATGGTATCGAAGCTGTTATTTTCAAAGAAGCTCATGTCCCCATTCGCATAATCTACTATCTGAAGATTTTCAAGGTTCTCATTAAACTTGAAATTTTTCGCTTTTATTTCGCAATTATCTAATGTGATAATCTCCAAATAGTCCTGATTTAAAGTATCCGGCTCTGTTATTGTACAGCCGTTCAGCTCAATCGCTGTCGTTTTTTTCTGTTCAAGTATATTCTTTATATCTTCATCGGTCATATCATATACGCAGAGCGCGCCCGATCCGTCAAAATCGTAGCTTCCTTTGCCGGACGTAATCTGCTTTGCACAGACATTCAGAGCAGGAAGAATACTAAACATGGCAGCGACGAAAAAGATGCCGGTTATTCTTAAAAGCTTTACTGTATTTCCGATCTTATTCATTCCGATTTCTCTCCTATATCCGATTTATTTTCCGCTTCTGCCGTCGGCTGCTTTTTCTTTTTTATAACCACAACGGTTACCGTCGCTACAATTACGATTGCTGCCGCAATAAATCCGCAGATCACGGCTTTATTTGCTCGGGAGCCCGATGATGTTTCCAGGGCTGCAGTCACTCCCGTAGTTTCTCTACTTACGGGCACGGTCGTCAGCTCATCGTAAAATTTATCGTCGTCGGGGTCTGTCGTGAATTCAAAAAATCCTTCTTTTTCTCTCAATTCGTTATACAATTGCGACGGTATAGGACTTTCGGGAAAATCATTTTTATCCCATTTGCATAAGTAATAGAGATTCCAGCATACTGCGTCGCTGCCTTCTTTGTCGTTATCCATATCAAGTAAGGTTATATCATGTGAATAATATTCGCCGTCCAATTTTATAACATTCCAAATATGGGTTGTGCTCATTTGAGTATAGTTTTCAATTCCTGCCTCCGTAAAAAGAGCCTGTGCAAGCTTGGCATAATTGATACAAATTCCCTTGTCTTCAAGTGCATATTCTAATTGATGATCGTTATATTTCATTATGAGATCGTCGTCTTTATTTATACGGTAATCATATGTCAGATGATCCATAATGTATAATGTTATTGCCTTTATTTTTTCACGTTCCGTCATTGACCCGTCGGTTATTTCCTTTGCGATGGTTTGTACCTTTTCTTTTATTTTTGCGGCATCTTTTTTCCACGGACTGCTGCCTAATTTAGAAATTAAAGCGGCTTCAACCTCCGGGTCGTAAGACATTTCATTGTCACTTGCCGAAAGCTCTTTCAGACTGTCCATTCTCGTCAGCGGCTCATAGGATTTTATCGGTGAGCCGAGCAACTCGAGCGAAGATATATTTGTATTAGCCAAGGGTGAAACATCATCGACATTTGTTTCATGCAATGTCAGGCATTTTAAATCAATATTTCCGTCAAGAGGACTTATATCATCAAGACCGGTGTAACTAAGCTCAAGCGAATATATCTTTTTAACCGTATCAATTCCCACTAAGGAGCCAATTGAGGTGTTGTCAAAGTACAGACTTTCAATTGTTCCGATACCCTTCATAAATTTAAGGTTATCAATATCCATTCTTCTAAAAGTGATGGCGCTATAGTTCTGCCCTTTAAGAAATCTGAAATTTTGATTTTCCTCAGCATCGCAGTTTTCAAACGTCAGCTCAAAAAGACCCGCAGGCATTTTCAGTCTTTTGGCTTTTACCGATGCATAATTAAATCTCAAATTTTCTATCGTGAGCCCATCAAAAAGGTTTGGATCGTTTATTGTGCAGGAACAGAGCTCGACTGTTTTGGGCTTTTCTTTTTTTATTATTTTTCTGATGGTGTCAGTGTTTTCAATGCCGGTAAGGCTTATCTCATAATCTTCAAGCCGTTCATAAAAACCGTCGTCAATTTCAACCAAATCTTGTGTAATTGTCTCGGCAAATACCGAATAATGATTGCCTCCGAAAAAAGCCGCAACTGCGAGAATGACACAGCAAAAAAATGCCGTCTTTCTTTTAGTGTTCTTATTCATTTTAACACTTCCTCCGCATCATTTTTATTTTCATTATATTCCCGTCGTTTTGTTTTCTGTAATTATACAGTATACTTCCGAAAAAGAAAAGATATTATATGAGATATTAATATGACCTTTAAAATAACAATGGGCTGCCGCACTCAGCGACAGCCCGATAATTTATTTATTTGTTTGTATCCTTTTCAACCTTAACTTTAAGGAAATATCCGACTGCGGCGCCTGCAAGAGCACCGATAATCATGTTGACAAATATATTTACGTCCGTCACAAGCGAGAGCAAAGCACCCACACCTATGCCGAGAACAAGAAAAATCAGAACAAAATATCTGCTCAATTAAGCCGCCGCCTTTCCGAATATATTCTTTACGGTTGAAACTATGACCTCCAGCTTGTTCATGTGAACGGTTACCTTAACCTTTTCCGAATCAATCAGCTTTCCGTCGGCAGCACGAAGCTCGGCGGTTACTATCGCCTCTCCGTCACCCTTTGCCGTTACAAATCCGTCCCTGTCGACGGAAACAACTCCGTTAGAATCCGATTTCCATATGAGTGAGCCGAGAGTCTTGTCATAATCGGCAATTATTCTTGCATTCGCTTTATATCGCAAGTCAATTCTGTTAAAAGAAACCTTCAGAGGTTTCTCGGCCTCACCGTTTATTTTCAACATATCGTTTTGATTTACAGAGCGCATCCACGAAAGTGTCACATACGGCTGATGAACATTCAACACTGTGTTGATCTGACCTAACAGAGCCCTGACCTCCGAACGGTTATCCTTTGCAAATTCAAGTATTTCTATGATAACATCAATTATACCCTGTATCTGATTTTGAGTGAGATTTCGGCTTGCATCGCTTTCCGCAATCTGCGAAGCAAAATAAGCGCGGAAGCCGTTACTCTTGATCGTATCCATATTGGTCGGAATAATTCCGAGCGCAAAAGCCGACAGAATTACTCCGAGGGTTTTAAGGGCATTGCCTGCATTGAGTTTTTTTCCGATATACTGACCCGCTATAAATACAAGGCCGTCCTCATATTTTTCGGCATAGTTTTCTTGACTTACAAAAATGTCCTTTGCAAGCCTCGACATCAGTGAATCTAACATTGCGCCGACCGAGCGGGAGTCCTCCTCGCTGTAGAAATTCGAGCTTGATTTTTTACCGGTATCCTCCATCAATGTATCAAATGTCTTGCAAACATTTTCGTAATAGCTCGAATAATTCGCACAGTTTTCAGCCGACGGCAAATAATACTCCACGCCATAGCGTGTGAATCCCCAGTCCTTCATAACGAACTTGGGAACATAGTCGTTCGGGTTCATTATATTCATAATATTGCCGTATGCAGCACCGTCAACGCCGTCCTTTTTTGTGCACTGTGGCGCCTCAAAGGTATAAACATAAATGTCATTCTTTGCAATTCCGACCGTCTTTATGCTGTCGGCATTTTTGAGACACTTCGTATAGCTTCCGTCGTCAAGCTCTCCGCCGACAAGGTTCGCTATTGAGCCTCCCCTGCTGTAGCCGGGAATGAGAAGCTTAACTCTGCCCTCAAGCTTTTCCGTTGTGAAATAATCGTTGATATAATTCAGAATAATCTCCTTGCCGATATCAAATCCAAGGTGATTGTCACCGTTGCCGACTCTAAGATTTCCGCCCCACTCCATGCCATAGTTTCCGCTTCTTATTGCAGCAATGACGATCGTGCATTTCTCGCCCGAAAGCGTAACGGTTTTTTTTGCCATCTCGACCGCCGCTGTATCGTAGCCCTCGGTCTCATAGCCATATGCCTTTGTTTCATAGCCGCAGTTTTTGAGCATGGCTTCAATATGCTCGTCCGTGTCGCTTGTGTTGAAGGAATTAAAGGTTGCCATCGAGACATTCAAGGCGAGCAGGGCAAGCTTGTGATTATATTCAAAAGAGTTCCCCGTGAACCATTCATCATCGTATTCATAAGGATAATAAAGGCTCTCGTCAAACCAATCGCACTGATAAACACCGGTTGCTTTTTTCTCCGCCTTTGCCATGAACGGCATTGATGAAAGAGCGACGACAACCGTGAGCAATGCTGCTATTATTTTATTCCGGCATTTCAAGTCATGCTTTCCCCATTTCATACATATAAATCTCTGCTGATATAATATCATATTATATTTTAAAAATAAATACATTTTGCCCAATTTGTAAAAAATTTACAATTAAGCAAAACCGCCGACATACCAGCCGACGGTTGCCTATCCCATGTTTATTTCATATCTGCCGTTTCTCAAAATTCTGACAAGATCATCGTTTGTGTTTATCTTTTCCTCCGTAATGATTCCCGATACATTTCCCCTCTGACTTTCACGGTGATAGTCCGCACCGCCTGTCACGATTTGAAATTTTTCCTTCTTCGCCCATGCCTGCGCCTTTTGGTTAAAATCCTTGTCCTTATCCTTGCCGTTGAAAATCTCACATCCGTCAATATACTTCGGGTTTGCTCTGTGAATATACGGTCGGAACGGATGCGCCTGAACGATTATCGCTCCGCTCTCCTTTACAAGCTTATAAAATCTGCGCGGACCTTTGAAAAGCATATTACCGTTTTTTCTTAGAAAATCCTCATCAATTCCGTAAACGAGATAGTCGTTCGTCGTTGCAAAATATCTTATCTCCATTCCGAGCAGAACCGTGAAGTCATCGCCTGCAGCTTCAAGGGCACAGTAATAACCTTTGAGATATTTGTCAACGTCGATCTGCCTTTTAAAAGCACTGTCCGTTCCGAAAGTCAGAAACGAATAATGATCCGTAATTACCAGACCGCTGTAACCTATTGACTTGTAAAATTCAACCGTGTCCTTTGCCAAGGCTGCCGCACATTCGCTCGTTTCGGCAGTATGGCAATGCAACTCGTATTTGTATTTCATCGGGTTTCCTTCTTTAATCGGTAATTATCGGGCTTTTATTTTCTCATGCACACCAACGTGAGGTGCACAATGCGCTTCTTTGCTTTCTCTCAAAAATCGCCTCCCCTCGCTTGACAAGGGGAGGTAAATGCTTTTATTTAACTCTCTTCATAATATCGGCAAACACGTCTGTAAGCGTCTGCGCCGCAGAATATCCCATCGAATTTGTTTCGTGATAATGATTCCTGTCAAAACGGTCTCTGCCGCTTGAAAGATACGGCTGCGTCTTGTGGAGAATGAAATCATTCGGAGCGACAACGTAGCCCGTCATATCATTTGTTACACCGAAGATAAGCAAATCCTTATCTTCTGCGATGTCAACGAGCGGAGTCGGATCAATTTCGGGACCTCTGCCCGTTGCCGAATCCTCTGCCGAATCATATCCGCCGTAAGCAACCTCGGGGAAAACTTCGCCGGGCATAAGGAGAATCTGCTGCGAACCGATCTTCATGTATGTCATTTCGGAAATGAGAGCAATTCCGAGATCGCCATTCTTCGCCGGAACAAGCTTTGAGCTCATAACCTTGAGCATTGCGAGGAAAGCAAGCACAGCGTTATCCGCATAGTAATAGAACGGCTGCTGAACAACGGTAATTTCCGGCTTCATCTTCTCGTCGTTGTCGATTGAAAGAGCGGCCTTTCCGAGAGTCTCACCCTGAAGCTCGGTCCTCTTCCATCTATCCTCAATATCCGGATAGCCCGGGTCGACAGCGCCGATAGCACCGATACCGTAAAGGACATTGACATCCTTTTCCTTGTAAATCGTCTGCCTGAGGAAGTAAGGATAGTCGGCACTGCAAAGAGTGTTGGAGCCGCCGAGTGTATTCGGATGAGCAGCATAGTTGAGGAGCCACGTTTCCTTGCTGCCGTCATCGGGAACAAAGCGAATCCTTGTCAATGTATCATGAAGGACTACCGGAGGACGCTTATCATACTGAGCGTCGGGAACATGAGTTGTTCCGATATAAAGATCGCCCTTCTTGCGATTGTCATAAGCCTCAAGGCATACTTCCTTGACGGTCTTAAAAATCTTCTGCATATATGTATCGACCTTGCCGCTCTTCGGGAGCTTGCCCCAATAGCCTACGGTATCAAATCCTCCATGGGTATGCGAGCAGCAAACATTGATCGCCTTGCACTTTGCCTCGCTCGAAAACTCTTCAAGGCTCGCTCTGATTATGCTTACCTCAAAATTGGTAAGGCCGATAACGTCGGCACAGACCATCATTACGCCGCCCTCATCGCCGCAGCCGATCCACATTGCGCTTATTGTAATCGGGTCATGGAAGCCTGTCATTTTCTGAGCCATCTTATGTCCCGCTATGTAATAGGTCTTGGACTCAAAATCGTCCGGCATCGTCTCTTTCATTGCAAAGCCGACGTCAAACTTATCGTCTGTTTTATTAGAGATTTTTACAGGCTGAGCCTTCGGCAAATCCTCGGGATAACCTTTCTTGGCAAGTCTTTTACCCTTGCTTTTTGTAATTTTCTTCACGGCGCTTGCCGCAAGATCTGCTATATCCATATGTTTGACCTCCTTGAAACGCTCTTTTGTTTCTATATAATTATATCACGACATATAGATATAAACAAGTTAATTTTTTATGAATTTGTATAGACAAAACAAACTGTTGCATGAAAATATATTGTGTGATATACTTAATGAAGTTTAAACCTTGGAGGAGTATAAATGAAAGTATGCAAGTATTGCAACAGTGAGTGTGATGACACCGAGAAGGCCTGCCATTCGTGCGGAGCGTCGGAATTCAGCAACAAGTGCCGTAACTGCGGTACGGTTTTTGATTCGGGTTTCTGCCCGAATTGCGGTGTTAAGGTCGGACAAAAGCCGCAGACGTGTCCTAAGTGCGGAAACGAATATTATACAAACGCCTGTCCGAATTGCGGATACAACGGTTCGGTTCAAAACGCGCATCAGACGACAACCGCATTTCAGACATCACCTGCAGCTAATAGCTTTAATAACAACAGGCACAATAAAAGCAAGACCTCAATAGGAACAATACTGTTATGGATTTTTTTCCTGCCGGTCATGGTTATCGTAACCATATGGAAATCAGAAAAGCTGGATAAGAAATGGAAAATCATACTGACTGTTATTATTTTGGCTTTCTACTTAGTCGCCGGAGCAGTAAATAACGATACGACATCAACAACGGCATTTATTGCCGGTCTCGGATTTTGAAATTAAATAAACTGTTACAGATTTATTTTTAGCTATTCTGTCGGCGACAGTATCGGCTGCAACAGTTTGATACTAAGATGCTGAATACTGGGAGGAATTTTTATGAGACTCAAAAAATACATTGCAGAATTTTTAGGCACGGCAATTCTTGTACTTTTCGGCTGCGGAACCGCTGTTTTCTGCGGCGGACTTTCCGGCGGAACAGGTAACGGCACGCTCGGTGTTGTCTCAATCGCCCTCGCGTTCGGTCTTTCAATCGTAGCCGGTGCATATTCAATCGGTCATATTTCGGGCTGTCATGTCAACCCCGCCGTTTCACTTGCTATGTTTATCAACGGCAAGCTTGACATAATCGACCTTATCGGCTACATTGTCTCTCAGGTTGCCGGTGCATTTGCAGGCAGCGGCTTGCTTATGCTCATTACCAAGGAGACTGCTGCAGACGGCTTGGGTTCAAACGGCTACGGCGAGCTCAGCAGTGTCGGTATATCCATGACGGGTGCAATTATCGTTGAAATTGTCCTGACGTTTGTCTTCGTTCTGACTGTTCTCGGTGTTACCTCAAGCGAAAAGTATTCCTCGGTTGCAGGTATCGTTATCGGTCTGACGCTCACCTTTGTACACATCATCGGAATCCCTCTCACAGGTACCTCGGTCAATCCTGCCAGAAGCCTTGCTCCGGCAGTTTTAGATGGCGGTATCGCTCTCAATCAAGTATGGGTATTTCTTGTCGCTCCGCTTGCCGGCGCAGCATTGGCTGGTATTATTTTCAAATTTCTCTTCAAGCCTAAAGAGATCTGACATATTTAATATATCATATGAAAGCTCTGCTCTCCCCTTGAATTTCGAGGGGAGTTGTTATTTTACGGCGAATCGGATAAAAATAAAGCGACACCGCAGCTCTCTTCCCCTCCCTTTTTGTTGATTTCATGTCCGAAATGTGATAGAATAGCTTCGGTGATTTTATGCTTAAAAAAAACGATGAAATATATCTGACTGTCAAAAGCTGTACCGTACAGGGCAGCGGAGTCTGTGACCATGACGGCATGACGGTCTTTGTTCGCGGAGCGGTAACAGGCGACCGCGTGCTTGCTCATATTATCAAGGTCAAAAAGACTTATGCCGTCGGCATTATTAAAAAGCTTGTGCAGCGTTCACCGATGAGAGCAAAGAATTTCTGCCCTATTGCGGAAAAATGCGGCGGATGTTGCTTTGCACATATAAAATATGAATCGGAGCTCGAAATCAAAGCACAGCAGGTTGCCGACAATTTTAAGCGTCTCGGCAAGCTCAATATTACGCCGGCTCCGATCATTCCGTCGCCCTCTGCTGAGCGATACAGGAACAAAGCACAGTACCCCGTCGGTTCGGACGGAAGATTTGCGACGATAGGTTTTTATGCGCCGATGACACATAGAATAATCGACTGTGCCGATTGCCTTTTACAGCCGAAAGAATTTTCGGAAATAACCGATATTTTCCGCAACTGGATCCGTGAAAAAAAGATAAGCGTTTACAATGAAGCCGACGGATCGGGAATTATTCGTCATATTTATATTCGCAAGGCGGTCGTCACAGGTCAGATAATGGTCTGCATCGTCGCCAATTCAGACAGTATTCCTCATGCGGAAGCTCTGATTGAACAGCTCAAGGATATTGACGGCTTGGCAAGTGTTATTCTGAATATAAACCGCGATAAGACAAATGTTGTGCTCGGCAAGGAATGTAAAACGCTTTTCGGGAGCGATTACATCACCGACGAGCTTTGCGGCTTAAAATTCAATCTCTCTCCCCTTTCGTTTTATCAGGTCAATCACGACGGAGCGGAAATTCTATACAACAAAGCTAAAGAATATGCCGCACTCACGGGCAGTGAAACGCTCGTTGACCTTTACTGCGGAACGGGTACGATCGGACTGACCATGGCAAAGGATGTCAAAAGCTTAATCGGTGTCGAAATCATTCCGCAGGCTATTGAAAACGCAAAAGAAAATGCAAGACTTAACGGCATTGATAATGCGGAATTTATTTGTGCCGATGCGGCACAAGCGGCGTCAACTCTTCTTGAAAGAGGAGTAAAACCCGACATTGTCATTCTTGACCCTCCGAGAAAGGGCTGCGACGAAGCATTGATAAAAACCGTCGCCGAGATGTCACCCGAGAGAGTGGTTTATGTCTCCTGTGACAGCGCAACCCTCGCCCGTGACTGCCAACGCTTTGCCGCCCTCGGCTACCGAACGCTCACCGCCACCCCCGTCGATATGTTCCCCCACACGGCACACGTGGAGACTGTTGCGTTATTGGCAAAATAATGTTTGGCAGTTATATTTTGCACGATACAAATATTTACATTTTCGGGGAAATAAGATGATGAATTATCGGAACAGTCAGTCCTTCCGAATATTTTTAACGAGGTTTTAAATAATTGATTTTATTAAGCATGAATCCTCCCGCAGGCTACTTCGGCACTGCTTCGCATGCTTTGCTGCTTAAAATCAGCCTCAGAGGTATGACAAATCTTCTGAGCAAATTACCGAATCATCATAAAAGCTGCCCTCAACCGTTAAGGCCTGAGGCAGCTTTTTATATGGCTATAGAATATAAATAGCAAAAAAGATTGTTAATTTTTTTGTTTTTCTCTTGATTTAATTTCATAATCGTATATAATTATTATACAACTATTTGGAGGTTTGTTATGGACGAGAATAAAAAGGAGCAGTTCAACAGAATTGATGAGCTCCTTAAAGATACTTCAGCCGAAAACAGAATCAAGTTCAATGAGGACGAAGCAATAGATATACTTTCCGAGCAGGAGGATAAGCCTGCCGAGCTTGAAGAAGCTGTTGTTAGCGGCATTGAAGCGAATCCTATAGCAGAGGATGAACACAATGATGAAGATTCAAGCGATTCAGTCTGCATAATTGATGAGACTTCAACGACGCTTGAGCTTACCGACAGTGCGGAAGCTTATCAGAATATCGCTGACGGTGTGCCTGTCAAGAAGCACAGGGAAAAGGTTAAATTCAATGCCTTGCAGATTGTTCTAATGTGCGTAGTCGGTGTTGCGCTTCTTTGGTGCATTGTATTTACGACAGATCACACAATTGCCGCTCAGGGCTACTCCCCTGTTTTTTGCGTGCAGACTCAGTCATACGAGGACGGCAGTGCAAGTTTCAAGGGCCTTGGATACAAGATTCAATTCAGGTTTGATTCAAGCGGAAATTTGACGCAGAAGTGCGTACCCACCTGGAAAGACGGTCCTAACGACATTGCCGATAAGCAGGAAAGCGGAGCATCGTTCCAGTAATATTGCGAATAATTAACCGTCCGTACAGTGCGGACGGTTTTTTTGTTGACATGACAATAATAACACAAGCTGCCGCTTCGGATAACCGAAACGGCAGTTTTACTGTCAATTATACAAGAACCTTTGAAAGGAATTCCTTACAGCGGTCTGTTTTGGGATTCGAGAAAAATTCGGCAGGAGTGTTTTCCTCAACCATTCTTCCGTCGTCCATGAAAATAACTCTTGTTGCCGCCTCTTTGGCAAAGCCCATCTCGTGAGTAACAACAACCATCGTCATGTTTTCTTCCGCAAGCTCTTTCATAAGTTCAAGAACTTCGCCGACCATTTCCGGGTCAAGTGCCGACGTAGGCTCATCAAAGAGAATAACCTCCGGATGCATTGCAAGCGAACGAATGATTGCAATTCTTTGCTTCTGTCCGCCGGAAAGCGTTGACGGGTATGCGTTTGCCTTCTCTTCAAGGCCTATTCTTTTAAGAAGTGCCATTGCTTCTTCTTTTTTCTGAGCCTTGATCTCTTTTGCACTTGGAATATTTTCCGTATACGGATGCTTTTTCATTCCGAGCTTATGGAGAAAATTATCCTTTTTAGCTTTCTTCATTTTCTTTTTCTCAACAAGATACGGAGAAAGCATTATATTTTCAAGCACTGTCTTGTTATTGAAAAGATTAAAGTGCTGAAAAACCATTCCTATTCGCTCTCTGTAGGTGTTGATATTTACGCTGAGATCCGCAATATTAACTCCCTCAAAGATAACCTGACCGGAGGTCGGATCCTCCATACAGTTAAGGCAACGGAGAAAGGTTGATTTTCCCGAACCCGACGGTCCGATAATAACAACTCGTTCGCCCTTTTCAATCGTTACGGAAATATCCTTAAGAACATGATGATCGCCGAAACTTTTATTCAGCTTAACTACGTCTATCACTCTTCCTCAGTCTCCTTTCCATAAACTTAATGCCAAGCGTGATGAGGCAAACAATTATAATATAAATGACTGCCATTACAAGGTACGGCACCATAAATTCATAGTTGTTTGTTCCGATATCGTTAAATACCTTATACAAATCCATTGCTCCGACGAAAGAAACGATTGATGTTTCCTTAACGAGCGTGATGAACTCATTGCCGAGAGTCGGAAGAATATTCTTGATAGCCTGAGGAATAACGATTTTAAACATTGTTGTCGCATAGCTCATACCGACGGAGCGTCCGCCCTCAAGCTGACCCGGGTCAACGGATAGGATACCGCCGCGCATAATTTCCGAAACATATGCGCCGCTGTTCAGTCCGAAAACCGTAATTGCAACATTCAAGCCGTCAATCTTAATTCCCATCAAGGGCATAAGAACATAATAGAAAACAAGAAGCTGAACGACCATAGGCGTTCCTCTGAAAATCGCAACATAAAACGAGCATATCTTATCGAGAGCTCTCGGAAGCGTCCTGTATTTCGGAAGAACACGGATCGATGCAATCAGCGTACCGATTGCAATACCGATGAGCAAACCGATTATTGCAATTTCCATTGTATTCTTCAAGCCCGTGAGAACGTTGTGATAACCGCCGTTGTCGATAAAGGCTTTGAGAAACTTTTCGATTTTGATGTCAAAATTACCCATAAAAAATCCTCTTATAAGAACAAATACCCCACTTATTCAGTGGGGCTTTGCTTTTATTCCACTTTAATTATGCAACTTCGTTAATCGACTTAACAATGCTGTCTGCAGGAGCAGAGTCAATAATAACGTAGTTGATGTTTCCGTTGATAAGGTCCTGAATTGCAAGAGAACCGTTCTTGTAGCCCTTGCCCGTAACCTTGAGGTTGTTTGAGGCGTAGTCGCTCTCATTGTTGATGTACATACCGCCGGTTGTACCGTTCTGATAACCGATCTTAACAGAAGCGTCAAAGCTCTGGAGCTTTTTGAGAACATCATCGGCTGTCTTGCAATCATCAAATGTTGTATCGTCGCCCTTAACAACAACTCTCTGAGATGCCTTGTAATATGTCTTTGAGAATGTAACGGATGCTTCTCTGTCCGGATTAACCGTAAGTCCAGCCATTGCGATATCGCACTTGTGCTGACCTACAGAAAGGCAAACAGCGTCAAAGTCCATGTTATCAATAACAAGCTCTTTACCAAGCTCATCGGCAAGAAGCTTAGCGATCTCCATATCAATACCTGCGTATGAATCGCCTACAGTGTACTCAAACGGCTCAAAAGCGGCATTTGTAGCAACGACGAGCTGATCCTTTGAAGAATCCTTAGCGGCCGACTTAACAAGTACCGGCTCACCACCGCTAGAGTAACGAGAGCAAATCTCATCAAATGTGCCGTTGCTCAATATCTTGTCAATAAATGCATTTGTCTTTTCAAGAAGCTCCGGCTGTGCCTTATCAACACCGAATGCATAGTTTTCATTAGTAAGGTCGATACCAATAACCTTTGCTGCCTTAACATCGTCTTTCTTACCGCAGCCTGCAAGCATTGCAACACTTGCAATAAGTACTAATGACATTACAATAGCTATAAATTTTTTCATAATTTTGTCCTCCTCTGTTTTTTTGACGTGAACAATATACCACTTTATACTGAATATGTCAAGCAAAAAACGAATATTTATTCATAAATATTATTATTTTCTGATTTTAAATACTATTTTCAAAACATTGTTGATGTTTTTGTGCATAATATTAGGTCTGTGTCCGTCCTCAGGGAAAAGTATTGCGCACTGATCGCCGCCGAGCGTGACTGTCGAAAGCTCGGTACCCTTATAGAATGCGATGTCGTCGCCTCTTTCAAAGCCGTTATCGGTCATCTTGAGCGAATCAATCGGCGCCCAGTCCATTTCCTCACTGCCGTCGAGAACTATCTGGAGGTCTATGTATTTCCTGTGGCTCTCAAATTTTCTCTGCTCCCTCGGCTCGGTGTCATAGCGGCTGACGGCGGCAAAAAGGTCGTCGCCGTGAATATCGTATCTGTCGGGCTTCATGTCCGTCTTTTTGAAGTTTTCAATAAAGGTCATAATGTCCTTTGCATACGGAATTTCGCTGTAAAAATCCAACTTGTCAATCGTTGTTACTATCATGGTAATTTTCCTTTCATATTATATTATCACGTCTCAGCCTTGATTCTGTCCGAATTAACATTGCAAAGCTTTGCGTAAATTCCGCCGAGCTTCAGAAGTTCATTATGCGTGCCCTGTTCGGCAATTCTGCCGTTTTCGAGCACAATTATATTATCCGCCTTCATAACAGTCGAAAGCCTGTGAGCAATGACTATCACGGTGCGGTTCTTTGAAAGCTCGTCAATAGCCTGCTGAATGAGCGCCTCAGTTTCGTTATCAACCGCCGAAGTCGCTTCGTCGAGAATCAAAATCGGTGAATTTTTAAGCACCGCTCTTGCGATTGCAATTCTCTGCTTCTGTCCGCCGGAAAGACGAACGCCTCTCTCGCCGATTATTGTATCATATCCATCGGGCATTTTGCACACAAAATCGCTCACTCTCGCCGTTTCCGCCGCTTTGATTACATCCTCGCGGTTCGCCGAGGGATTTCCGTAAGATATGTTGTCATAAATAGAACCGTTGAAAAGAAAAACATCCTGCAAAACCATTGAAATGTTTTCTCTGAGCGATTTAACCGTTATATCTCTAATATCTTTACCGTCAAGGCGTACCGAGCCGCTGACGGGGTCATAAAATCTCTCCATGAGCGAAACGATCGTTGACTTGCCTACTCCCGTTGCTCCGACAAACGCAACCATTTTTCCTGCATCAATCTTAAATGAAATATCCTTAAGCACAGGCTCATTCTCGTTATAATAAAACGAAACGTGATCAAACTCCATCTCGCCATTTGCCCTGCCGATGTCCTCTGCATTCTCGCTGTCCTTGATTTCCGACTCCATATCGAGAATACTCAGCACTCTGTGACCGCCTGCAAATGCATTCTGCATATCTTCAATAATTCTTGAAAGCGCCGCTATCGGCGAATAGAAAAGAGAAAGATACATAAAGAAACCGACAACGTCGGAAACGGAAAGCACATCCTTCAGCGCAAGCGTTCCGCCGATTCCCATAACAAGCACCGAACCGACCGAAGTAAGAAATTCTATTGTCGGGAAGAAAATCGAAGCAACAAAATTTGCACGGACATTGACAAAACTGTACCGCTTGCAATACTCCTTCATGCTCATATATTCTTCTTTTTCTCTTCCGAAGGATTGAATCTCACGGATTCCCGAAATATTGTCCTGAACCTTGCCGTTGACCTCGGCAAGCACCTCTTGGTTGCGTTTGAAAAGAGCGTGAACCTTGCCCGAAAATTTCATTGTTACGAATAAAATCAGCGGAATGGGAATAAGCGAAATTGCCGCAAGAATCGGATTGATTGAAAAAATCATTATTGCAACCAATATGACAATGAGAATGTTTGAAAGAAGATCGGGCAAGGCATGTGCGATAAGCGTTTCCATGTTCCTTGAATCGTTTATGACTCGGCTCATTATTTCGCCGGTTTGTTTATCGCCGAAGAATCTCATTGAAAGTGATTGCAGCTTATTATAAACATCAAGCATCATATCGCCGACGAAATTCCATGCGGCAACGTGAGCCTTGTATTTTGATACGAATGTCAGCAGCGCTTTGACTATGTACGATAAAAGTATTACTGCCGCAAACACAAGGACTCGTTCCTTGGTCGCCGTTCCGTCAGTCAAGGCTCCCGTCAGCCTGCGAACCGCATCCGGCATAACAAGACTGACGGCGGAGGATCCGAGCAAGGCGAGGACAGTCAATATCAATGCGCCCTTGTACGGTGCCGCCATTTTTAAATATCTTTTCATATCCTTCAATTTATCAACCCCAAAAAATCATATAAACTATTTTATATTCTTTCTTTCGCTTTTTCAAGAGTTATTTTAAAAAAGGCTGTCGCCGAAGCAACAGCCCTTGATATTTTATTCGTTATCCTCACCGGGTATTCTATCTGTCTTGATTGATTCAAAGAACTCATTGTAGTGTTCCGCCCACTTTTCAACGTCATCTCGGTCATATTTGGTCGGGAACAGCGGTTCAACAAGCTTCACCCTGCCAAACCATCCGACAATCTTAAGTCCCTTGTTTCTCAACTCCGGCATTTCATTGAGAAGCTTCAGCTTATTCTTGACAGTTGAAACAATTTTATTTTTTCTGAGATATTCAATTTTGTCCGTGTTAAGCTCGGCAAGCTCTTCGGCGGTCAGAAGCCCGCTTGCGATAAAATCGCTGACATCCTTCGCCGTGAGATATGGAAGAAGATTTTTTTCCAGCGCAATCGTACATGCGGCAAATCCGATTTCATGGAAAAATTCACGTTCATATTTCCAGAGCGTATCGCAGTTAAACAAGCCGTCCCTGTCCGCCTCGACCGCTCTCGCAAGTATCGTGCCTGCCTTAATTGAATATCCTATTCCCGAGCCCTTGAGCGGAATTGTCATACATGCGCTGTCGCCGACTGCGGCATAACCGTCGGCAATAAAAACCGCCAACGGCTGACGAACGGGAATATCGACCACCTTACCGCCGCGAACAAGCTCACGTCCGACATGCTCGTTTTTTTCGCAAACAAAATCAAGATTTTCTTTTATATCCGCTTCGGTCACTTCTCCGAATCTTGCAATAAGAATATCCGCGCTGTCAGGCTCGGTGATAAGCCATGTGAAGCCGACCGTTCCGTTTGCATTGACGTAGACATAATATCTGTGTTCGGGATCGGGCTTGCCCTCAATCCTGTTATAATATGCACGGTAAACATGAAGCCGGTCAAAGCGTCCAAGCTCCTTTTGGACATGAGTAAAATCGGGCAAATTTCGACGCACCGGCGAATCAATTCCACAGGCATCAATTACAAGATCGGCAAGTCTTATGCCCTGCGATGTCATTATGCCGATAATGCGGCTGCCGAGAACAACAGGTTCACGCACCTCACAGCCGAACGCAAAGTGCACCCCTGCCTTTTCGCAAAGATCAATGAGAAAAGCTAAAAGCTCACGGCGTTCAACGATGAGAGTCGAAGCAGATTTCTCCTCCGGAAGTGTAACGGGGGCAACTGTTTCGTCAATCGGAACAAGCGTTATAACATTATTCGGAGCGTGCCACTCCTCGGGATATGTGATCCCTGCATAATCAAAATACGCAGAATCCACCGGATCCTTTTGGTCATAGCCGAGGTTTTCTCGCGCATAGCGTTCATAAACGGTAACTTTGTGACCGAGCTGCGCAAGCTTCCATGCTGCTACAAGTCCGCCGTGACCTGCTCCGGCAACAATAATTTCAGACATTTTTGTGCACCTCTTCTCATAATTATTCTCTGTTTTCATTATACTCAAAATAAAAGTGCCTGTCAACTTTGAGCAAACAATAGCAGTGCATTGTAAAAAAAGCCCGTTGCGTTAAAAATAATAACTTTTTTTATAAAAACTATTGCTTTTTTCTCCAAAATATATTAGAATATCAGTCGTTGACACTTTCAGCAGATGCTACTGTGGCTCAGTTGGTAGAGCAGCTCATTCGTAATGAGCAGGTCGTCGGTTCGAGTCCGACCAGTAGCTCCAAGCCGCAAACCTTTGTGTATCAAGGGCTTGCGGCTTTTTCTATACCTGATTTAAGGCAGTAAAAAACGGTGATTTTTGCGATTTTGAGGTTTATTGCTTCAAGAATATATTTTCATGGGTTTCTTATAAATAAATCGGAGCGGTTAGCTTTTCGGCTTTCCGCTCCTTTTTGTTTATAATTATAATGTATGTTTCTACTCAATCGAAATCATCTGATGTATTTCAACCTTGGGTACCGTAAATGAGACTCTTCCGTCGGAGTAGTTAAAGCTGATTTCTTCATTCTGCGGCACGAGAATAACTCTTTTCGGTTTGTTGCATTTCACGCTGACGTCAACATTATAAAGAGGAACTATATCCTCGATCACCTCCGTATTCTTGCCGCGCACCGTCGTGTGAGAATAAAGAAGGTGAACGATCTTTCTGTCGTTCTGTTGAAGTAGGGTAACGATACCCCTGTCGGGTATTGAGCTTTCAATCGTAAAATTGCCGTTCATAAGTCGTTCAATAACGTATGCAACAAGCTCCTTGATGTGGAAATCGCCGGATTCCGCATAGCCCCTGAAAATATCCCAGCCGATATAAGCGACGTTGCCCTTGATCGCAGCGGTCGGATATGTAAGCCTTCTGTCGTTCGGCGCATGCTGATGTGAGCAGAAATGCTCGGCGGTGCGGTTAAAATAGGGATTCTGTCCGTTTGCAACGATTTCGGCATCAATATTGTCAAAGCGATAATTCACCGCACGCATAAGGTACTCGGTTTTGCCGTTTACCGTATCAAATTCCGGGATAAAATATGTTGGTCTGAATTCGTTCTCGCCGATAAACTTAACTCCTGTATCAATGCAAAACTCGTTATTTTTATCAAGACCCGATTTGCCGGAAAGAAGAAGCTTGCCGCCCTGCGAAAGATAGTCGTCTATCTTCGATTTAATCTTTTCGTCAAAGGCCCAAATATCCGGCAGGATAAGCATTTTATACTTTGTAAAATCTTCATCAAGATCTATAAAATTATAAAGTCTGTTTGTTTCAAGTAGAATACGGTTTGCGCCCGCATCGTGCCATCCGCCTTCGCCTCTGCCTTTGATACATTCCGCAGCAAGAACAGCTATATCGGCAATATACTTTGCCCCCTTGCACCACGGCTCTTTAGCTTCGACCTCTGCATAAGCCTTTCCTATAAGGGCATAGGTCGATTTATTGAGCAGTCCTTCCGGATGCATCTGGTCGCCGATTGAACATCCGCCACCCTCTGCAAGAGAAAGCGCAGTCTCATAACGGAGTGCATTCGGATGCTTAAATCCGCCGAATTCTCCCCATGTCTGATGGAATTTACCCGTCATGCCGAGGAAGCAATCGCGTTGAGTTCTCGCATATGCCGCAGACATCGGGAAATGGTCGTATCCCCAGCCGCCCGTAGGAAGGCTCTCCAATTCGAGGCAGTCGATCGTGTCAATGAGATCACGCCTGCCCTTTGAAACATGACCCGAATTTTGAAAAATAATTGTTTCGGGATTATGCTTATGAACAGCCTCCTCTACCCTGTCAAGATAGTTGCGGTACACCTTCCTGCCGAAGGCTTCAACGTCCTTAAGATTATTGTAATCAAGCCCTGCCGCGGTCATGTCCGAACAGCATTTTTCGCAGCAGCACATCGGTTCACCGACAATATCAAGAAAGATCTCACATGGATTGTAGTTGACCATAACCTCCTCTATCTCGGCAATGAGCTTGTCAAGATAAGCCGTATTGAAGCACATCATATGATAGCCGGCGTGCTCAAAATCGGGAGCCTTGCCGATATTCGACGGTTCGACTCTCAGCCAATCGTGATGCTCAACCGCGTCCTTTTCATCAAAGCCTGCCGAAATATACACGGGAGCACGAACTCCGATTTCCTCGCAGGCTTCAAGCTGAGCCTTGAGAAGGTCGAATTTCAGTGTCGGATTCATTGTGTTGACTTTTGTCGGATGATATGAATATCCGTGATGACACTTTGAGAAAACCGTAATTGAATCAACATGACCCATCTTCAGCGTCTCCTGCCATTCCTTTTTATCAAATCTTGCGCCGACATCGGGAATGAGCGGCGAAGTGTGGAAATCAAGGTGTACCTGTCTTAATCTGAAATCTTTCATAAGTTACCTCCGATAGTTGTGTATAAACAATATAATCTATTTGCAAGAATAATTCAAGCTTTTTAATCATTTCTGTCTGTCTTTGTCTCAGCTTCGCGGCGTTTTTTTCGGCGCTCTCGATTGATATGGCGTTCAAAATCGCCGTTATTTATCAGCTCGGTGAGGACAAGCTGTTCAAAAGTCGGAACAGTGCAAGAATAAAATCCGAGTCTGTCATTGAACGGCTCGACAAGCCTTTTGGGAAGAACCATATATCCGACACGCATGGACGGAGAAATTGTTTTTGAAAACGTATTGAGATAAATAACGTTATCGTGATCGGAAAAGGAAAAAATTGTCTCTGTCGGCTTTGATGAAACCGAAAACTCGGAATCGTAGTCCGATTCTATGATAAATCTCTCGCCTTTTTCCGACCAGCGTATGTATTCATAGCGTTTTGAAGCCGAAGCCGTGACGCCTGTCGGGAAGCTCCTGTACGGCGTTGTGTGCAGGACGTCCGCATCTGTTTTAGCGAGTGCGGCTCCGTCAATTCCGTCGTTGCAAAGAGGCAACATCTCATATCTTACACCCGCCGCACGGTAAACCTGCTCAATTTTTTGATAAGACGGCGATTCAATGGCATAGACCTTATCACGACCGAGCAGGTCTACGATAAGCCTGTAAAGATATTCCGCACCCGAACCGATAACTATTTGCTCAATTTCAACGTTTATTCCCCTGTTGCGTGCAAGGTACTGCTTCAATGCGGCTCTAAGCTCTACGCAGCCGACATTCGGTGACTTTTCAAGAATAACTTCATTATAATCAGTCAAGACCCTGCGCATTGTCTTGCTTAAAAGTGAAATTGAAAAGCTTGAGTGTGTCGAAGACGCATGGAATTTCAGCGAATCTGATATATGCGAGACCTTGGCAAAGCCGTCATTGGAGCTGAAAATAACAAAATATCCGCTTCGCTCTCTCGGCTCGATATAGCCCTCGTCGCACAGAAGCTCATACGCATGCTCAACTGTTATCGTGCTTACTCCGAGCTCATCTGCAAGCAGCCTCTTTGACGGCAGCTTACTGTTAAATTCAAATGCTCCGCTTGTTATATCGTCTCGAATCTGCCTGTAAATTTGCAGATATACAGGGTGTTTTTGTTTGTCGATTATATATTTCATCTGGTTATATATTTTTCTCCGTTTCTGACTATTTTATATTATCAGAGCTATTATATAATATTTCCAACAGATTTGCAAGGAGGAAAACATAATGCAAACAAAAAGAACAGCAAGGCAGAATACAATGTGGCTTTGCACAACGGCAGTGCTCATGGCTATGAACGTGGCACTCAGCTCCTTCGGAGTTCCCGTAGCTGGCGGACATCTCTATCTTAATGACATCGTTATATGCACGGCGGCAATAATTCTTGACCCGTTGGCAGCATTTATGGTCGGCGGAGTCGGAGCATTTCTCGGAGATCTCTTCTTCTATCCGACCCCGATGTGGGTTTCACTTATAACACACGGCTTGCAAGCAATAGTCATTTCCGTTTTCTCACACTATGTTTTGAAAAAGAAGCCCGTGCTCAGCTCGGGAATCGGCGTCGCTGTCGGCGCAGTAATAATGGTTGTCGGCTATTCAATCGGCAGAGCATTTTTCTACGGCACTCCCGAGGCGGCAATATTAAAGCTTCCGTTCCAGATTCTTCAGGCGGCTGTCGGCGCAGTGTTCGGTATGCTCCTTTGCTGGAAATTCGGCATACATAAGCTCTACACGAGCAAGCTCATGAGAAGATAAAGAAAATGTGCCGGTTTACGTTTCTCGACCTGCTGACAACCCCGGCTCGAAAACGGAGCAAAGAATTATAAACTGACAAAAAAAGCAGCAATGTATCAGTCACAATACATTGCTGTTTTTTCATTCATGATTCTTTTTGTTTTATTTTCTCAACGCTGTCGTTTCGTACAAGCTCACGCAAGGACTTCATATATTCCGAAAAGTCCGTTTTGTCGTTTCCGTATGTCATTTGCAGGTCATATTCAAGCGGAAGCCATGTTGAAATGTCACTCTCATTATGCTGAATAAGAGCTTCCAGGCTGTCCATAGCCTTGTAAATTTTTGCTTCAAGCGTTTTTCTCTCTGCCATCTCTTTAAAAAGCGCCGCCAGTTCCGTGCAAAACGGTTCGGGTAAGGATTTTACCCAATCAAAAAGAAGCATTTCTTCCTGCTTTTCATTTTCTGCGGTTTTCTCAAATGTGGGGATATCTCCTGTGAATGCTTCGCCAAGGTCATGTATGAAGCACATTTTAAATATCTTTTCAAAATCCGCATCGGGAAACTCGTCGCTGACAAAATAAGCCATGAGAGTCATTCGCCATGAATGTTCGGCCACGCTTTCTCTGCGTCCGCCGGAGGTATAGCAATGCCTTGTTGCGTCCTTGAGCCGCTCGGCAACGGCAAGCGTTTCAATAAGCTTCTTCGGTTCCATGGAATTGCTCCTCAGGTCATTTTTATCGGCTTGATTTTATCGTCGTCAAATTCAGCCTTATCAATGCAAAGAAATCTTGCGTCACGGTCTTTGATATTCTCACGGCGGCGGTGGTAAACCATAAGCATTTCGCCGTCGTCAAGCAAAAAATAACCGTTGTGTCCGGGTCCTTCGGCAATTCCCGGCTGAGACGAAAGGATTGTTCCGAGGCTCTCAAACGGGCCGAGAGGGCTGTCGGAAATTGAATAGTCAACACGGTATGTTCCCTCTCCCCAGCTTCCGCAGGAATACATGAAATAATATTTGCCGTCCTTTTTCATCATGCAAGGACCCTCAACATAATCGTGCGGCGTGATTTCTTTAAAGGTTTCGCCGTCATCAAACGGAACAAAGCCTGTCATTTCTTCATTCATCTTGCAAACGTTGCAGTGTTTCCAACCGCCGTAATAAAGATAAACCGTACCGTCATCGTCTTTGAAAAGATGAGCGTCGATCGGCTGAGCACCGTTGATTATTGTACCTATCAGTGATTTGCCGAGGTAGCCTTTAAAAGGACCTGTCGGCGAATCGGAAACGGCAATTTCAAGGCCGCCGCCCTCGTTATCCTCATGGATATCGTTAGAGGCGAAGATGTAATAATATTTTCCGTTCTTTTCGATAATTGTCGGCGCCCAAACGGCTTTCTTCACCCAAGGAAAACCGGACATGTCAATAATCGATTCATTTTTTTCCCAGTGCTTAAGATCGTCGGAGACAAACATATCATGGTTGAGCTGCTGCTCATAAGGGAGACTTCTCGTAACGTAAATATAATATTTTCCGTTGTAAATTCTTGCTTCCGGGTCGGCATGCCAAGACTCGGAAATCGGGTTGTTAAATTTAATATCCATAGTGCTTTTCCTTTCGTTTTCTGATTATACTTTATCATAAAAACCGTCATTAAGCAAGAGAAAATCGGCATTGTTGAGCTTAGAATCCATGTGTGATATAATGAACATATTGGAAGAGGAAGGGAGTAACCGCAAATGGATAAAATCAAGAAAAATTTTGGATTTGGGATGATGAGACTGCCGATGAACGGCGAAGAAGTTAATATTGAAGAGACCAAGAAAATGGTTGATGCTTTCTTGAACGCAGGCTTTCCGGGCATAATGACTGTTCTCTCCGGCATGGGCAACATGGAGCAGATGGAGGACAACATCAGCTTTATGAAGAATTTTAAATCGCTTGACAAAACAGAGCTTGCAGCCGTTGAAAAGGTTCAGAAAATATTTAAAAGCAAAAATCCGATACCGTGTACCGCCTGCCGCTATTGTACGGACGGCTGCCCGAAGCATATTTCAATCCCCGATTTGTTTGCCGATATGAATGCCAAGCAGATATATCACGACTGGAACGCAGACTATTATTATAACGACGTTCACACGTCGGAAGGTCGCAAAGCGTCTGACTGCATAAAGTGCGGCAAATGTGAAAAGGCTTGCCCGCAGCATCTCCCGATTCGTAAGCTTTTGGCCGATGTTGCAGAAGCATTTGAAAAGGATTCGGAAGAATAAATCAAAACCGCCGGTTGAACCGGCGGTTTCTCTGACTTGTGAAATTATATTTCGGGAATAACAACCTCAACCTCTTTGCCAAGCTCTGCCGACTTAATGATATGGTCGATAATTGCCTGGTTGTAGAGAATCTGGCTTGACGGAATCGGAGCGGGATCGCCGTTAGCAATTGCATCAAGGAATGAGCGGCACTTCTTATAGAAAAGTCCCTTGCCGCTGTTCTCAATAAGGGGAACGACTGTCTGAACCTGCTCGCCCGCAACGTCGTGATAAATCGTCATCGGACCGGACATCTCTCCGTTCCAACACTCTGTTGACGGAATTCTGAGCGCACCCTCCGTACCGAAGATAATCGTGTCACCCGGTGTGTCGGGATGCATAGCCCATGCAATACGGAAATCAAGAACGATACCGCCGTCAAGACGTACAAATGCTGCTGCGAAATCCTCAACATTAAATCTTGCCGCATCCTTCGGGTTATTGTACTTCGGGTTTGTACCGAAGAAGTTTGAGGTATAGCCCGTAACTGTGAGCGGCTTCGGATAACCGATAGCGTTAAGAACAACATCAAGTGAATAGCAGCCGATATCGCCCATTGCGCCGATACCCGCAGTCTTTTTCTCGATGAATGTGCTGTTCGGGATACCGCGACGGCGTCCGCCGCCTGTCTGAATGTAATATATCTTGCCAAGCTCGCCCGACTGAACGATCTTCTTAACCATCTTCATGTTCTCGTCGTTACGGGGCTGGAAGCCGATAGAAAGGAGCTTTCCGCTCTCCTTCTCAGCCTTGCAGATTTCAACCGCTTCCTCTGTCGTAACGCACATCGGCTTTTCAAGAAGAACGTTTACGCCGTGCTTGAGTGAATAAATAGTACACTCGGCGTGCGTCATGTTGTATGTGCAAACGCTTACGGCATCAAGCTCAGGCTCGTTGTCAATAAGCTCCTCGTGATTCTTGTAGAAATGTACATTGTCAAGGCGTCCGTCCTTGTTATACCTTGCGGCAAACTTCTCAGCCTTGCCCGGAATGAGGTCAGCCATGGCAACAATGTCAACATCGTCCATGTCGAGATAGCTCTCAATGTGTGCCTCTGCAATCCAGCCTGTGCCGATAATGCCTACCTTGAATCTTCTGCCCGTTGAGACCTTCTCCTCCTCAACGGCCTGGGTGAATTGGTTCAATACTGCGTCAGACATATTTAATCTCCTTTATTTGTTAATTTCTTTAATGTAATCAATGCTCATTTTTGCGCACTCAAGCGGAGTCTTGTCAAGAGCGGGCTGATCCTGCTCAACAACAACCCACGATGTGCCGGCCTTCTTGCAAGCTTCAAGAATTTCGGGGAAATTCTGAACGCCGTAGCCGCAGGGACGGAAGCCGAATGCTTCTTCCTCCTCGGCGTCCTGCGCACCGTCGTCAATGCCGATAAGCTGATAGAGCTTTGCCGGCTTGCCCTTGCCGCTCATGTGGAAATCCTTGAGGTGAACAACGGGTGCTCTGCCCGAATACTTTTCAACATACTTTGCCGGATCCTCGCCGCCGACATTGACCCAACAGGTGTCAAGCTCGGTCTGAAGCTCATCCGGAGTAAGCGTTGAATAGAGAAGATCGAGTCCGTAAACATCGCCAACCTTTTTGAACTCGAAGTCGTGATTATGATAAAGGAATGTGATACCGTACTTTTTACCTATAGCGGCAAAGCGCTTGATTCCCTCAACAGTATCGTCAAAAAGCTCTGCGCCGGGACGTCTTTCCTCAACGGCATACGGAATTGCGATATACTTGCAACCGATCTCGGCATAAGTTGCAATTGTCTTTTCGGGATCTGCATCAAGCTCGTCATACGGAACGTGAGCGGAGATCGGCTCAACGCCTACCTCGGCGCAAATCTTTTTAACCTCTTCTGCCGAATGATCAAAAAGTCCTGCGAACTCGACTCCGTCATAGCCCATGTCCTTAACCTTTTTTATTGTACCTGCAAAGTCCTCCGCCATAGCGTCGCGGACGGAGTAAAGCTGCAAAGCAACAGGAAAACTCATAGTAAAACCTCCTAAGATGTGTTTTGTTTATTCTATCACATAGCAAAAAATATTACAATAAATTTTGATAAATTTATTTAAAAACATACAAAAGACAGATTATAATCGCTCCGTAAAGTGCGCCGAGAAGCATGAGCCACTTGTCTTTAAGAATAACGCTGATGGGATCGCCGTCGGAATCGCCCTCAACGGTCAGACTGTACTTCATACAAATGATAATAACAAGCGGAATCGTGAACGCAATCTTATTGGAATAAATCGCAATCGTTCCCGAATTGACGCACCAAAGAGAATAGAACACTATGCCCAATCCCAGCGTCATATACATGTTTTTATCGAGAAAATCCTTGTTATAATATTTCAGCACCTTCCTTGTATTCTTCTCGCTGTTTACGATTTCGCCGCGGCGCTTTCCGAGACCCATATAGAATGAAAACGCCATTACCGTAAGATAAAGCCAGCTTGAAACCGGAATTTCGGTGATCACGGAACCGTAAAGGATACGAATAAGGTATCCCGAAACAAGAATCAGAATATCCAGAAGCACAACATTTTTCAGTCCGAAGCTGTAGCCGAGATTGAGCACAAGATACAGTGCGATCAACAGCCAGCCGTAAAGATTTTTTTCGCAGACAAACCGGTTTATCGCAACGGAAGCGACAAGTAAAAAGCACGCAAGCACAGCCGCACTTTTCTTTTGAATTTTCCCCGAAGCAATAGGTCTTGTGCATTTGGTCGGGTGGTGTCTGTCCTTTTCGGCATCACAAATATCATTGATTATATAAACAACGGAGCTGACAAAGCTGAACACGACAAAACCGCCGATAACGTGCAAAAGTCTGTCCTTCTGAAGCAGGCTCCCGCCGAAAATTATCGGAAGAAAAAGCAATATATTTTTTATGTAATGCTTTGGCCTTATGAGCCTGATATATTCTTTAAGCTTCATTTTTATGCTCCTTGAGGGTTGCGACTGACTGAATAAGAATTGCCGCCGCCATTATAATATACGGTAAAATCGGGAAATGATACCTCGGTCCTCCGACCAAAAGCATCGTTACTCCGATTGCACCGGCTACGGTAAATATAAACGGCATAAGCTTCGCCGCTCTGCGCTTGACGATCAGGAACACAACACACACAAACGCAAGAACAAGCGTTATCATGTAAACCGCCTGCGTCCAGATAACGATTATATCCGCCGACGAGAGCTTCTCCTCGGATTGACCCGTCATTCTGCCGATAAGTCCTCTGTAGAACGCACCGCCGTTGCCTGCCGTTGCATCGTTATAGAAGGTGCCGAGCGAATATCCCTCGGAATAGAGCGTGACAAGCATTTTTTTCGGCATGAGCTTAATATAATCGCCCGGGTTTTCCTTTATCCATTTCATCGCTTCGGATTTATAAAAAGCGTCCTTCTCCTTGAAGGTCATTTCGCTTTTCTGTTTCTCGGAAAGATAGCCTGCTCCGCCCTCGCCGAAAACCTCAAACTTCGATGTTCCGTCTGCGCCCTCCGAAGCGCCCATAAGGAGATTGTAGCCGCCCGTCGTTGCCTGGTATGCAAAATATCCGCAATTGAAGTAAGCTATGCCGCCGATGACACAAACCGTTACTGCTGCGCCGAGCACAAGACAAAGATATTGTTTCAGCTTGGCTCTCTGCGTTGCAAGAAGCCAAATTCCCGCTATCAGAAAAACCACACCGAGCGGCCTTGTCCAGTTTGCAAAAGCAAAAAAGATTCCCGAAATCAGGCAAGTGTATATTTTCCCCGTCATCAGCAATGCCGTTGCGCCGAAGGCAAAAGCCATAAAAATCAGCTCCGTCCTCGCCTGTGCAACCTCACCCCAAAATGTGCCCGTAGAGCAGAAAACAACCGTGAACCAATATTGAATTTCCGTATCGCCGAATATTTTTCTGATTATATATATGCAAGAAATCAAAATCGCATAAATGCAAAAAATATTGACAAATTTTATCGCTTCAATTGATCCTGTAAGCCTTATCGAAAGTATCAAAAGATTGATAAGACCGTTGCCGAAGATATATGTGTCGTGAATATTGAGCGATGACGGATACCAAACGCCGTTCTTTACCGCATTAGCCGCAAGCTCAAAATATCGCTGAGAGTCAGAAGCAAGCACAACCTTATGAGTCAGCAAAACATAAATCTGTATTCCGAGCATTGCGGCCATCGCGATAATGCTCAGAATTTTCAAAACCGATTTATATTTCCTGCCGCCCGACGAAAAAATATTCAGCGGTTCGGCAGCTCTGACATCAAATATTTGTCTGAAGAACATACACTCACCCAATCATAGCATTTAAGGCTTGCGTCGCAATTTGTGCGGCATTGACTTATTTTTCCTCTTTTTTCTTATGAAAAAGAATTTTGTCAACCGGGAAATAGATAAAGAACTGTATTGCCGAGCAAGCCATCGTTGAAATATTTGCGGCAAGCTGAGCAGACAGACCGAATGAACCGATGAGCCAGCCCTGAATTGTCGGAGCAAGCCATGCCGAGAAGCAGATGAGTGCAACCGTAAAAACAATATAAATCGGCAGAGTAATTGCAATGTTGCTCGACGAGCCGAAGGTCTTTTCACGGTTTACAAAGAATGCGACGATCTGTGCAAGAATATTTGCAATATTGAAAGCAAGGAAATATCCGAAACCCTTGCCCTCGCCGACATAGCTGAAAACAAACCATGTGAAATCCTGATTCATTATCGCCTTTATCTGCGGCAAAAGCATGATAAGATTCAAAGAGGCAAACTGAACTATGCAAGCCAACAGGCTTACAACTATGAATTTAACAAACTGCCAAAGAGTAACGATTCCCGAGCCCTTCTGCTCTGCGGATTTATCAATGTTTTTTAATCCCATAATACAACTTCCTTTCATGTAACCGGAGGTTATCAAATAATTACCGCCGACAGTCGGTTCCGCCGTATGCGTACCTTTTTCTGTCAGCGGTAGTTTTAGTATACCATCTGTTGCGGATTATTTCAATAGTGCAGCGTTATTTAACGGGTATCATAAGCATCATTTTTTCAACGATTTCATCCGATGTCAACTCGTTTTCGCTCATAATATCCTCTACGGTCGTGTTATATTTTCTTGCGATGTCCCAAATCTTTTCACCGCCGTTGCAGAAACAGATAACAAGCGATGAGTGTCTCTTTTTTAACTCGGAATTTTCCACTGTCTTGAGACTTACAAGCGTGCGACATTCGCTCGTCTCGGTTATATCGGCACTGATATTCATCTCCGCTTTGAATTCAGCCCGACCGTCGCTTGTCAGTGTACAGCTATAGCCTGTTAAGAAAAGCTTCGGGTCACAGTGCAGATTGCCGCCTTTGGCATCAATGGACCGTGAATATTCAAATTCGGCTTCTCTCTCACAGAAGGTCGGTGTTCCCTCTCCGTCAACGAGAATAAATTTCAACGGAATTTTTCCCGTAACCGTCATTTTGTCCGCATCAAAGCGGCTTTTTGCTTCGGGCGACTGTGCAATGGCGGCATAAATCCTCTGCGGATTCATTGAGGAAAGATCGACGCTTTCACGGCAGATAATACTGTCATTAAGATTTTGTAAAATCTGAGTAAATGTCTCTGTTTTATACTTTGCATCTATCTCCTTTTGCGTTGAATAAGAATCGGTTATAACACAAATATCCTCCGTCCTATATGCCGTCACAACAGCACAAATATCACAGCCGAGATTGAGATATTTATACTCGCCGTCGTTGTCGGTCTTCGGCTCGGCCTGAACCTGATCAACGTTAAAGCCGACACTTACCTTGCAGCTATCGTCAATACTTTCGATATCGATTATCTCGCTGAAAGGCAGGTTATAATTAACGCAAACGCTATCGTTTTCACCCGTTGCCGAGCAATACATAACCTTGAGAACGGCTTCACCCTTGAGAAGTATTTTGCCTTTAATTATTTTAGTCTCGGACAAAACAGGAGAAGCACAGGCATAAAAGATTTTGCCGATCTCTCCTCCGTCGGCTTCTTCGGTCTGAGAAAGCTGAAATTTTTTCATAACAACGGCAGCAACGCTATCCGTGCCGATTTTCTTTTTTCTCATCTGAATTCCGTCACCCTCGGCGTCTGTGATAACGGACTCATTTTTAATGCCGACGATTTTAAATCTGATGCTCACAACTCCGTGAATATCAATTCTCTTTTTGCTGACCGCACGACAGTTTGCATATTCGGTTTTTGCCGAAGAGCAAAGCACAGCACCGTCATAAGTCTGCGGAAGCTCGCTGAATTTTGAGAAAGGATAGTCCTGCTCATAGCAATAAATTCCGTTTTTGTCGTCGGCATAAACTATTCGTATTTTTGCGTTGCCGTCAACGGTGGCGCGGTCGCCGGATATCTTTGAATTTGTTATGCTGTTCGTCACGCTGCACCTGAGAATTCTCATTATGTCGGGGCAGTAATCCGGCAAAGAAATATCGCAATCAATGCCTTGTTCGGCAAAATTATCGTAAAGTACCTCCGCCGTTCCTATGTCGGTCTTTGTCAATTCGATGCTCATATAATCAACCTCTCTTTTTTTATTTCACTTGATTATATGAAATCAAAGGGACAAATATGATTGTTTATGCAAGAACCAGCGTCCAGCCCTTTTCGGCAAGTTTGTTTTCAAATATCTTCCTTTCATCGGCAGTCGGATAATTGTTTTCAAAAGCGTATGTTGATAAAGTAATAACTCCGTCTTGTAAGATGGCAAGTCCGTCAAAGATGCTCTCCATACTCTCCTTTGAAAGTGACTTGCACGATGCAAAGGAAATATCCATGCCGATGGTTTCTTTTTTAAATCTTATAGTTTGCAGACTTGTGCACTTATCAAATGTACCCGAAATCCAATTTGCCGCACTCATATTTAACGAAGCATTTATTTCCTTGAGTGAAATACAGCCGAAGAACGTCTCCGACCAGTCCTGCATTCTCTCACAATTCCCGAATGTAACTTTTTCAAGAGAAGTATCATTATAAAAAGTCTGTTTTGCATTGCTGCATTTTGTCAAATCTCCGAGTATTACTTCTCGAAGCGAGGGGGAATTTGAGAAACAGTTTATCATCGTCGTTATCTGATCCGTGTTTCTGAGTTCAATTCTTCGCAGATTCTTTTTCTGGGTGAACATCTGCGAAAGTGTTGTTGCCGAGGTCAAATCAAGTCCCAATTCGGTAACATTATTGTCAAAGTTGCCCGAGGACAAAATTGCCATGTTCTTTGTGTTTAAAAAAGGAAGCTTGTATTCCTTTGTGCCGCCTGTCCACAGTGCAAAATTACTCCTCGTTTTGTCTTCCATAGCCGCATCGACAAGATCCCATTTATCCGCCTTGATCTGCGCAGCGGAAAGAGATTTATTGAGTTCGGCAATTTTTGTGTTGAAAGTAAGCTTTTCCTCTGCGTGCTCTTGACGAATTTTCGCAATCTCCGCATCCTTTTCTTTTTCAACATTTTTTGTGTTCTCGTTTGCTTTGTTAATTTTTACTCCCATTTCCAGAATTTTCTTTTCATAGGCATACTTAAGCGACTCAATTTCATCCTCGTATTTTTTGTATGCCTCGTCAATACTGTCCTGTTTGAATCTGTCAAAGAGAGTCTCGCTCGGCGAAAACGTCTTATAATCGTCCGGCAAAAGCGATGAAACAACCCTGACATCAACCTTGCCTGCCGTGAGCACCATAGACCCGTCATAGCCTATAACCGAGAGTTCAAAATCGTGATCGACAGCCAGTACCTCCCAAGGCACCTTTGCCGACGATTCCTTTATCTCGATAATGTAGTATTCGTTTTTTGCTGTTCTGAAAATCGCAGCCTTTGCGTCAAAGATTCTCCAGTTCGCATCAAAATGAAAGCGAAGTGAAATTGTTTCGTTCGCATTGGCGGCAATTGCAATCTTCTCTGCGCCGAAGATTCGCTGTTTTTCGATTCTTAAATCATAATTAACCATTTCGTATCTCCTCTGCTTCCCCATAGCATCATGTATATTATAGCGAACATTTGTTCGTTTTGTCAATAGTAAATTTTTACTTTACAATAGAAACGCGATAATGTATAATATTTTTGGAATTTTTCATTGAAAAGAAGGTTTAAAACATGGAAATGGTTAAATTATCCCCCTTTGTTGCCGACAACATCTGGGGAGGAACAAGACTCATCACCGAATACGGTATCAAGACCGATAAAGACCCTGCCGCCGAAGCATGGGTGCTTTCATGTCATCCTGCCGGACCGTCAACTGTTCTCAACGGAAAGTATAAGGGCAAGACCTTGCAGGAGGTTTACCTCGCCGACAAGAGCATATGCGGCACAAAGGGAAAAAAATATGAGTTTTTCCCGCTTCTTATTAAATTCATTGACGCAAAGAGAGATCTTTCGATTCAGGTTCATCCCGATGACGAATATGCAATGCGCGTTGAGGGCGAATACGGCAAGACCGAAGCATGGTACATTCTTGATTGTGAGCCCGACGCAGAGCTTATCCTCGGATTCAACCGCAATGTTACGGTTGAAGAATTCAAAAAAGCCGCTCAGGGCGACGAGATGATGAGCATATGCAACAGAGTCAAGGTCAAGAAGGGCGATGTTTTCTTCATCGAGTCGGGCACAATGCACGCAATATGCAAGGGCATACTTCTCGCCGAGGTTCAGCAGAACTCCAACACAACCTACAGAATTTACGATTACGGCCGTCTCGGAAAGGACGGAAAGCCCCGTGAGCTTCACGTTGACAAAGCCGCTGATGTTACAAAGCTCTGTCCCCCGTCTATTCCCGATTCATCGAAACGTGAGGTTGAAAAGTTTGACAACGCAAGCAGAAGTAAGCTTACATCATGCGATCTTTTCACAATGTACGAACTGAGCGTCGACGGGGAATATTCATCGGTTTGCGATGAGCAGTCGTTTGTATCACTCCTTTGCCTTGAGGGCAGCGCCGAGATTGAATGTGACGGCGAAAAGCTTATGATGAAGAAGGGAGAAAGCATCTTCATTCCCGCAAACAAGGGCAAGTTCACAATCAACGGAAATGTAAAAATTCTTGAGACAAGATTATAATTTAAGGCATATAAAAAAGAGGTTCAGATTGAACCTCTTTTTCGTTATATTTTATTCCGTCTCTTTGAGCTTCGGCGTAATGCCGCATTTGAGCGCCTTCGGAAGCTGAGCTTCCGCCTCCTCCCTTGTGATCTCGCCTGCATTATATCTTGCCATGACCTGAACATCCTTGTCTCTGAGCTTATAGAAAAGATAGATAAATGACGTTATTGCAAGTCCGATGCTCGGAACAAGTATGTACGTTACCCAGAGACCGTTAAGCGCCGTTGCGCTCTGAACAATGTGCAATTTTTCGATATCGGCAAAGCTTTCGGCTTCGATCTTTGTCCAATCAAAAAACGTAAGAATCGCAAGACCGAGTGAAGAGGCAATTGCCGCTGCGATTTTCGTTGTGAACGTTTGAATTGAGAATGTGATTCCTTTTGCATCAACGCCCGTTTTATACTGACCGTATTCCGCACAATCGGGAGTGAACATAAACCCGAGCGTACCCGTTACACTGGTGAAAATTCCTCTGACAACCGTAAGCACAATGAAAAGCATCTTGTTCTGCCAGCCGATGAAATACATTGCCAATCCAAGTATTGCCGCAACGGTGTTGCAGATAAAAAACAGTTTGAATTTGTCGAATTTCTTTGAAATAACAGGAATAAGCAGAGCCGCAATAACCGACGGCACAACACCGAGAATTCCGAGAATTATATTGAAGTTCGCACTGCCGAAAAGGTAATACGAAACAAACAGCGCAAGCGCATTGTTCGTCATCATTCCGTTGGCAAAAAGATAACCGAGGTAATAAATCAGAAGATATTTGTTATGCGCAAGATATGTCAGCATTCTCTTGATTGAGAAAGCTTCATCCTCAAGCTCACCGTGATAGTTTCTCTCCTTGCCGGTAAAGCAAATCGGGATCATAAAAAGAAGCCCTATTACCGAGAGAAGAATAACCGTCGGGCTGAAGCTCATACCGACCTTTTCGCTGACAAGCAGTGTGCAAAGCAATCCCGAAATGCCCATGCCCGCACTGCTGAACAGTCTGCCGATGGACATAAGTGTATTGCGCTCGTTGACATTATCTGTCATCGTCGTTACCATGCTGTAAATCGGAACGTCACAAACCGTATAGCTCGAATCCCAAAGCAGATAAGCTATCATAAACCATATCAGCTTGCCCGTCTGTGCCATACCGCTCGGAATTATGAACAAAAGAACCGTAGTAATCGGAACAAGTCCGGCGGAAATACGAATCCAAGGCATACATTTTTGCTTGTTTTTGAATTTAATTTTATCGAAAATTATACCAAACATCGGGTCGTTCACGGCGTCCCAAATCTTGACAATCAACGTAACAAGAGCGATTTTGCCAAGGTCAATTCCGTTCATCATCAAATATGTTGCCATGAATGTCGTTACAACGTTATAGAAAATATTCTGTCCGATAAAATACGTCCAGTAGCTCACACGCTCGCCGAGCTTAGTTGTATAATCGGCAGGCGTGATAATTTCTTTAATCTTCATGCTATACCCCCTTTATATAATTATACATTTTTTACAAATTGCCGTCAATGATAATATATAACAAAACGGATTGCCGCAGTTTATGCAACAATCCGTATTTTTTTATTCTTATCAGAAGCTCATTGTATGGGTGCATATCCACTTGCCGTGTGCCGACGCTGTGACTACCATGCCCTTAACGCCCGGAATATTCTTGGTAACAACGCCCGTGCCGTCCTTAACGGTGAGGGGCATATCAACTCTCACGTAACTAACACGTCCTGCGGCGTCGATATTCGCCGTGAGCATTGTGCCTGGATAATTAAACTGAGCCTTTGTGATCTCTGCAAATCCGTTCAAAGCACCTGCAACCTCACTGATATCAAGCGGCCATGCACATGATGCGTTATAGGGCGGCTTGCTGTTGTGTCCGCAGCTTTCGGCAACAAGGGTTATAACAACCTTGTAGCCGTTTCCGTTCCTTGAAATGCTTGCGCTTTTAACGCCTGCCGAGGAAAGGTTGGTAGGAAGAATAAAGGTGCTTGCCGATGTGCCGTCAGAAGATCTTCCGTTTGAGAAGCTTTTGCTGTCCTCGGTCTGCTTCTGATTGCCGCTCGCAATGCTGTTTGCGATGCTTGTTACCGCGCCGTTTTGCTTTCCGTTAATTGTTACCGAATCAACGCCGATAGTTACCTGCTCGGTCTTTTTGTCAGTCATCCTCGCCTGTGCATAGGAGCTTTGGAGGCAGGTGTTATAATAGGCAACAATCTGATTTTTGTTATATGTGAGAACATTTGCAGCCGCCTGAGCCGAACCGCCCGTGCCTGTGCCGCCTGTGGCTGTGCCCGTTCCGTTATTGGTAGCGGCGCCCGTTCCGTTGGCGGTTGTAACGGTCTGTCCGTTCGCATTTGTAACAGTACCCGTTCCGTTCTGAACTGTGCCCGCAGAGCCGTTATTGCTAACGTTGCCGGAGGAATTATCAGTATTATTCGACTGACTTATGTCAGGTCCAATACTTCCCGTAATCTTATCAAGCGCAACATTCCAAGCCGTGCAGCCGATAATAACGCCAAGCATGACCGAAACGGTTATAATAAATCTTTTCCAGCTTCTGTTCATGGGTTTTACACTCTCCCGTAATTTATTATATTTATTCTATCATATTTCAAATAAAATTTCCACTGTTTTTTTTGATAATCCGAACACGTTTTACAGGCTGAAATTTGTATATTCAATCACCGTTTTTGCCGAGCCGCTGACCGCTCCTCCGTTGAGCTTAACGAGAGTAACGTTTGAAAGATTGAAGCGCTCCGTGTAGCTTACCGTCATGGACTGAAGGCTTGAATCCTCTACGCTGATTCTTGCGACTACACTGATTGAATCAGCCGAGACGCTGACCGAGGCTGCGGATGACTTGAATTCGCCGAGAGACTTGCTTACGGCTTCGGCGCTTATATAATCTCCGCCGAGGCGATGAAGTATTCCGTTCTCGTCTGTCGGATTGCTTTCGCCGTTGAACTGAGCCGTCAGCACCACGACATCGCCGTCCTGCTTGGCTGTAATTGAAGATATTTCCTCCGTCTCAAACTTGCCGATTATAAAATTATCTGCAAAAAGCTTTTTATCGGCATTGTAATCATAATCGGCTGTTATATCCTTTTCACCGAAAACAGAAGCAAAGGCTTCTGCGGCATTTGAAGCCGAGGACAGTGAGCCGAGGCTGTCAATGCTCGCCTCACACTTGAGCGCCTTTTTGTATTTATAGCAGTATTTGTCTACATAGTTGACGGCAGCATTGAGCATATCCGTCAATCCGTTGCTATCCGTAGGAATGTTCGCAATTTTGACCGTTTTCTCGGTTACGGATTTTTCATATGTCGGTTCAACATTCTGCGTCGGTGTTTCTGTCTTGCCTTTACATGAAGCAAGCAAGATGACAACGCAAAGTGCCGTCAGCAAAGATAATATTTTCAAAAAACGATTATTCATCTTATCACCATAGATAAGATTAACCTATCGCAGGAGATTTGTCAAGTGTTATCCTTACTGATGGATTCCCTGATCAGCAGTCGGCTTATTGCCTTTCCGTTGAAGGGAATGAGAGGATAGAGATATCCCCTGCCTGTTACCGTTTTCGTAAAGGCGATAACAAGGGCAACTGTCAAGAGTCCTGCAATGAAGCCATACAGATTGAATATTGCTGTCATGACAACTATGAATATCCGCGAAAGCTTGAAGGCGTAGCCCAATTCAAAGTTCGGCTGAGCAAAATTAGCAATTGCGACAAACGCCATTATCAGCACGACTTCGGACGAAAACAATTCGGCACTGACGGCGAGATCACCGAGAACAAGAGCACCGATGACGCTGAATGAATTACTCAATGAGCTTGGGGTATTCAGCGAAGCAAGCTTCAAAGCGTCAATGACCACCTCAATTATCAAAAGCTGAGCAATGATGGGCAGCGAATAATACTCCTTGATTTGAATAAAGCTCAGCCATGCCGGAATGTGATCGGGATTTTTTATCAGCAAAAACCATACAGGCGCAAGAAGCAATGCAAGAGCGAAAATCAATCCCTTGACAAAGCGCAGATATGTGCCCACGCATGGCGGAAAATAATAATCATTTGTGTCCTGCAAAAAATCAAAAAAGCCGGTCGGGATTATCATTGCCGTCGGCGAATTGTCAACAAAAAGAATTACGCTTCCCTCGGCAATGCTCGCCGCCGCAGCATCGGGGCGTTCCGTATATCTGACTTTCGGAAATGGATTCCATTTCTGTTTTCTGACAAGACATTCAATCACGCTCTCCTGGCTCATATTGAGCGTATTGACCTCAATTTTATCAATTCTCTGTCTGAGATCATCAACGGTCTTTTCGTTCGCCTTTCCCTTGAGATAGCATATTGCAATGTCGGTCTTTGATCTCGCACCGGCCTCTCTGACCTCCATTACCAAATCACGGTCACGAATTCGGCGACGGATAAGCGCCGTGTTTATAAGGATAGATTCTACAAAACCGTCATGCGCTCCGCTGAGCACCTTATCGTTATCGGGTTCGCATACACTGCGCTTAGGATAGCTCCTCGTCTTGACAAGGAACCCTGTGTCAAAACCGTCAACAATAACGAGCATCGCTCCCGAATATACAACTTTGGCAATTTTTTCAATATCCTTGCTCAGTTCAATTTCCATATAAGCAATGAGCCTTTGCGCAAACTCTTCGGCGGTGGCGACGCCTTTATCAACCCCGCTTGCCTGCATCATAAAGTTCATCACACGCTCGGAAGTTTCACCGTTGATAAATCCGTCAACAAAATAGAGCTTCGCTTTCCTGCCGCCCGCATTGAATTTTGTGGCTACGACATCGTAGTTCAGACCGATTCTGAAATACTTGTCCAAAAGCTTTTCGTTATAATCAAAAATATCCGAAAACAACACATTATCCATCAGCATTTCTCCGTAAAATTGATAATGTTATTATTTTCGGACTGAGTTAAAATATACCTATTATCTAAACTGATTGTAAAGATTTACTATTGCATTCCATGTCAGAACACCGACCTGACCGTTTTGCTCAATACCCTCAAGCTTCTGAACCGCAAGAACTGCTTTTTTCGTCTCTTCGCCGTAATAGCCGTCGACCGTAACATCCGGTATTGACGGATTGTTGGCGGCAATCGTTTTGAGATAGGTCTGTAGCTGTTCGACTACCTTACCGCTCGCACCCGTTGTGATGATATATCCCGGGTAAAGCAATGACGAATAGCTCCTGTATTCATCGGGCAGTGAGGTGAGAACACCTGCATATGCGTTCTGAATCATATCCCATGTGTCTCTGCCGACAATTCCGTCAACGTCAAGTCCGTAGAGCGACTGAAATGCAAGCACGGCGTCACGCGTTTCATCACCGAAGATCCCATCAACCGCAACATACGGCAATTTCAGATTGAAGTAGCTGAGAAAGCAAAGATAATACTGCAGGATTTTTACGGACGGACCTCTGCTGCCTTTCTTCAGAACTTTCTCGTATTTTCTTTCGGCTTCGCTTATTGTGATCCCTTCGGAATAAAGCTCCGAAAGACCCTTTATGCCGTTATAGATTCGTTTGATTTTGTACCATGTATCCTTGCCCACAACCCCATCGGACTCAAGATTGAAAATATGCTGGAACTGTCTGACTGCATTTTGAGTCGTCTGCTCAAAATATCCTCTTGAGCCCGAAATTTTCGGAATTGACGGATAGTTTGCGGCAATTCGGTTCAGCTCACGCTGAATTTCAATAACCTCTTCGCCGCCGGTTCCAAGCCTTAACGGCGTTCCGGGGTAGGTCGGCGTATTTGATTTTATAGGGGCATTTTTCACAATATCAATATCGTTTCCGTAATAATACTGAAGTATTCTGTACGGTGTGTAGCCCTGATTTGCAAGTGCAACCGTGCCCCATTGCGAAAGCCCCTCGCAGGTTCCTGCACAGTATTGGGTGAAATACGGCTGTATCTGACCTTGTTTGACAACGTAATCATTGAAAATATCATCAACCACACGGCTTATGTTTTCAAAAATATCTCTGCCCTCAACATAATATTGGTCGAATTGAGTCGAATTTGTTATGTCGAAATCATAGCCTCTTGACCTGTAATGCTCTGTATAAACTCTGTTAAGTGCAAAAGTTATCTCGGCATAAATATTCGCTCGGAGAGCATTTTCCGGCCATGTCGGATAAATCTCGCTTGATGCAACGTTTTTTATATACTGTGCAAACGGCACACGGACGTTTCTTGCCGCCGCATTCGGTTTGCCGAGATGAACAGTAATAAATTCGGGAACGATAGGTCTGTCAGGCATCAGAAGTCACCTCCGTAAAGTCCCATAGGCTGTTCTGCAATATTGACCGGACCCGGTTCCCCGCCCGTTTCCGTCAGCGGAACAAGCCTTGCCGGTTGAATTGCCTTGATATTCGCAAAAACAGGAACATTAAAAAATTTTGACTTTGCAAATTCCGGGTGAGTGACCGTGACCTCATAAGTTGCATAAGGCTCAACGGTTGTGTTCTTCTCATCAAGGGAATAGCTCGTGTCGGGAGCAGGCAGAACAATATTGTCCACGATCCCGTTTATATCCGTATATCCCGAATAAATTTCCCGGTCCCCCGTTTCGAGCGGAACGCTTATCTTAACAATTGCATTGATTATCGGGTAGCTTCTTCCTCCCGATGAGACCTGAACACGCATACTGCCCTTAGACGGGTTTTTGTTTTGGAAATCCTCAAAATTCTTGTAAAAATCCGTTTCCTTGTTTGCACCCGCATTGCTTACAAAAGTCAAAGCATTTGCCATTGCCGGAACAGTATTCTCTTCCTCGGCTTCGAAAATCTCCTCATCGGCAATCGGTTTTTGTTTTGAAAATTCAACAAGCTCCTGCCGATATTTTTCAATCATTTTTTCAAGCTCGCGCATTAAAAAACCTCCTTCGCTTTATAATATGCGAAAGAGGTTTTGTATGCCATTCAATAATTATTTTTTTGACGATGACTGACCGTAGCCGTAGCCGTAGCTTCCGTAGCCGTATCTCTTGCCATAGCCGCCGTAGCGACGGCCGTAGCGGCTCGTTTTGCTGAGGTTGCTTGTATCGGCGTTGAAGATACATCCGATAATTTCCGCACCGTTCGAGTCGATATCCTCAATTGACATTCTGATTCTCGAATAAGGCGAGAAGTCCTCACGGACAACGATTATCGCCGCATCGACGAAGCCTGCAATAACCGAGGTATCCGTAACAACGCTCGCAGGTGCGGTATCAATAAGAACATAGTCAAATTCCTTGCGCGCTTCTTCAATTATAGACTCCATTTTTTCTGTTGAAAGAAGCTCCGACGGATTATTAACGCCCTTCTGATCGGCAAGCACACAGACATTGAAGCTTGTAACACGCTTGATGGCTTGGTTCAACTCCACATTACCGAGAATCACATCGGAAAGTCCGTATTCCGTAGTAGGAAGTGAGAGCATCTTGCTGACCGACGGCTTTCTGAGGTCGGCATCGATTATCAAAACGTTCTTGCCGTTCTGTGCGATTGAAAGAGCAATATTAACGCAGGAGGTCGTTTTTCCCTCATTCTCGCAAGCACTTGTTACAAGAAAGACCTTATTGCCCGTTCTTGTAGAATTATTTTCGATTTTTGTTCTGATTGCCTTATATGTTTCGATGAAAGAGAAGCCGTTCTTTCTGTCCGTAACAAGCAAGCCCTTTGCGGTTTTATTCTTATTCGTAATCTGCTGAACCGAGCCGAGAATATGCACATCCAGCTTTTCGCTGAGCTCGTCTGCAGTCTTTGCCGTATCCTTAACAAGGAACATAATGAAGAAAACAACACAGCTCGCAACTGCGGCAATAAAACCGACCATCAAAGCAAGTGAAACAACAGATCTGTTTGAGTTCGGATAGGTCGGAAGCACGGGAGTATCGCAAAGAGTGAGCTTGGCATTAGGATATCTTTCGGTAACTATATCGCCGTAAACATCAACAACCGTGCTTGCAATTGCGTAGGAAATCTTCGGGTCGCCCGTCGTCACCGACATAACAATGACGTTTGTCGAGGAAACAACATTGACCGAGATACTTTTGTCAACAGTGCCGAAGTTAACCTTTTCAGGACATTTTTCAACGATTGCCTCTTTCAACGCACGGCTTGAAAGAATATAACTGAATGTGCCCGCCATATTGATCTGAGCATTGATTTCACCGCTTGAAACCTGTCCGTTTTCCGTTGCGGAGTTAACAACAAAAGATACTGTTGAAGTATAAGTCTCGCTCTTTGTTGCCTCTCCGATAACACCGCCTATTGTCGCTCCGATAACTGCGATTATCGCAACGATCCAAAGCTTTTTGGAAAGCTCCTTAAAAAAAGCGAGAATATTTATTTCAATTCCTTTTGAGTTTTTTCTGTCCGAATATGATTTCACTTTAACCACTCCAAATATTTACTGTCGTTTCATGCTGTATTTTCTGCCGCCGTCGGAATGTATAGCATAGGTAGCGCAATAAATAATTGCGATAACAAGCTGTCCGTATTTTGAGCTATAACTGATTATTCCGCTGTCAAGAACAATCATCATCGTAATAGCCGTTATAAACAAAACCGAAATTTTTCTTTTCTCCACAAAATATGCTCTCAAAAAAATGACAACACAATATACATACATTGAAAAATAAATCAAAAAGCCTATCAGCCCAAGCTCACTTAAAATCTGCCAATAATTATTATGGCTGTAAAAGTTGCCGAGGAAGTATTCACTTTCAAGAATACGGGAATAGTTGCCCATTCCCTTTCCTATAATCGGGGATTCGTTGAACATACTTTTTGCCGCTGCAATATATCTCCGTCTTAGAGCAATACTTCCATCTGTTCCTTCGCCCTTTATATAGTCAATCATACTGTCAAATCTTCGACCGATAACCGTGTAGAGCGTATCGTTTTCCATTACGATAAGCAGCACGGCTACACCGATTGTCATCGCCGCTACTATTCTCAAAAAGTAATTTTTCTTTCCGACCGAGAGAAAAACTATCATTATCGGAGCCGCAAGCGAGGCAAGCAGACCCTTTCGCGAGCTTGAAAAAGCGCAAAAGACAACGAATACAGCCACCAACGGATACATCCATTTCTTACCGTTGACATAGGCTCTGTAGAACGCAACCGCCGAAGCGAAATCGATCCAGACGGTTATATCATTGGGATTGTTGCCGCTGAAATAGCTTCCGACGCTTCCGTTTTTCCAACCGTCTGCCGGAACGGCAAGAAATTCGAGAATCGTTATTATAACTGCACCTGCAATAAACAGCGACATCAATCTGTCCAGATCCTCCATTGTGTCAACATAAATCGCAACAGAGGTTGAGATAAGCAGAATAATACATAGCTTTATCACAAAGCTTATATTATATGAGGTAAAGAACTGCGCCCATAGTCCGGACAGACCTCCGTATAATATCAGCGTCAAATACCACACAGTAATATACGGTATCATTATCCTGTTCTTACTTTTTTCCAAAAGCACGAGGAAGGACGCCACAAACATAAAAACCGCGGCAGCAGGAGCGATTATCGGAGTCCTGTAAAAAGCAAAGACAATTACCATGTTGAGCAAAAATGCAAACTCATACAAGCGTCTTGCCCTGCTCTGATCGCCGGAGTTTATTCTCAAAACACCATTTTTCAGAGATATCATAATTATCCTTTCCTCATGATCGTGACAATACGGGCATTGAGAAAAAATCAGGATATGCCTTGCCTGCATTGAATGATCTTTCCCAAAGCTTTCTTGAATTTTCTCTGTAGAAATCCCTTTCGGATTTATCCATACCGTAATATCGTTTTATAAAATCGGCAAACTCGTCGGCAGATGCTCTTTCACCGAGAAGCTGACCGTTATATCCGCTTTCCACAATTTCACGGACTCCGCCTACATCGGTTGAAACGATCGGAATTCCGAACGATGCCGCCTCCATCATGGATACGGGCAGGCCTTCGCTTTTGCTTGTGCTTATAAAAAGATCGACGGGGTTATTCCTGTAGAATTCATAAACCTCGTTATTCGGAATGTTTCCGAGAAATTCCGTGTCGGTTTTCTTCAGCTTTTTTCTGACGCTTTTTTCAAGCTCGGACCGTCTGTTTCCGTCGCCGATATGCGTCCATTTTATTTTATATTTTCCCGTTTTTTCAAGCTTTTCGAGAATATCTATTATCTTATCAATTCGCTTAATATCCGTAATAAGCGAGCAGGAAACAATGTGCAAGCCTTCCTCGGACTGCGTTCCCAGTCCTGCATCAATCGTACCGAGATGAGCGGTTTTCACCTTATCGGCGTACTCGGGATATCTTGAAACGATGTGTTCCGTTCCAACATCGGAGCACGGATATACGGCATCGCAGTTTTCAAGGAGAAACCTTCTCAAAGGAAGATAATTGAGCGCATTTCTTTCCTCATAAACATCATAGCCATGTGCCCTTGAAATAAGCTTGACTTCGGCAGCCTTATTTATAAAGTATTTTTTCAGCATAACTCCGACAAACGCCGTTGCAAAAAACCAATAGCTGTAAACCGTAATACTGTCATAGCCGTCAATTCCGCAGTTTTTAAGAACCTTTAAGCATTCCCTATAGCTTCTGACAGAACGGTTACAAAAATACTCAAAGAACATTCTTTTTCTGAAATCCGATCCGATTTCTTCCTTGTCCCATTTATAATAATCCGTTGGGGCGAAAATATTACGCAAGCCGCCGACAATATCTCCTGTTCTTGCAACCGACTGCTTTTTTTGCGAGACATTATAATACTCTATGCCCTCCGGCAGAGCTCTCATAATCGGCTCACCGGGATCAAGCTCAATGGGCAGTATTATAACACGTTCAAAGTGATCCTTCAAAAAGGCTACCTCGGATTCAATATAGGTTTCACTTATACCGTAAGGGAAACCGCTTGTTATCATAATCAGGCATCTTTTCAAAAAATCACCTCCACAACGCTTTATTTTATCATTTTACAGGTACCGTGTCTACAATTTTTTTAAAATTCCTGCAATTTCCACGCTTTATCTGCAAATTTCGGCAATTACCTCTGTAAATATCGCCGCCGCAGTCAGAATATCTTCAATCGGCATAAACTCATTTGCACCATGCATATTCGTCACAGTGTCACGACTTATAGCGCCGAAAGCGACTCCGTTCTCTATATCGTGAACGTAGGTTCCGCCACCCATGCTGATACATTCGCCCTTGTCGCCGCTGTAATCCTCATAAGTTCTGAGCAAGGTCTTTATAAAATCCGAGTTTTCGTCAACGTAATGTGCCTCTCTCATTTTCGTATTTTCAATTTCAAAGCCATGCTTTCTCAGGCTTGCCGCAATAACATCGGCACAGTTTTCCTTTGTCGCCGACATCGGTGTTCTTGTATCAAAGCAGCCGTCGAATTTGCCGTTTTCAAATCTCACGACATTCAAAGTCAGTGTAAGCCGCCCGAGCATATCGCTCATATCGACGCCGAGCGCCTCGCCGTTATATTTTCCATGTGGAAACAGAGCTTTAAGACTGTCTGCAAATTTCGTACATTTGCTGTCAAAATCAATATAGCTCAGCAATTCAAAAAGTGCCGTTATCGGATTGTTACCGTTCTCCGGAAGCGAAGCATGAGCCGATGTACCCGAGCAAATCAGTTTCTCACCGTCAAATGTAAATTCGGCATTCGTGTGCTTTGCTTTCTTTGCGGCAATATCAATTTCCTCTTTTGTCACTCCGATAAGCTCCGCTTTTGCAAAAGCGGGTACGGCATTGGCCGCTTCGCCGGCATCAATGCTCTTTATGTATTTCTTGCAGTTTGAAAAATCAACCGTCCTGTAAAAATGCTTTGTAAATCTTCCCTTTTCTCCATTCGTAACGGGAAAATTCGCATCTGGCGTAAACGCATATTTCGGATACTTATTCTTTGAAAAATAATATTTGAGGTCACCGCTTCCGCATTCCTCATCGGTGCCGAGAATCAATCGACAATTCTTGCTGACGGGCAGATTGAGGTCTTTAACCGCTTTCATAGCGTAAAGCGCCGCAACAGTGGGACCTTTATCATCACTGACTCCCCTGCCGAAAATCATACCGTCCTTTTCAACAACGGTATAAGGGTCGGTATCCCAGCCCTCACCGGCCGGCACAACATCAAGATGCGCCAGAACAGCCAGCTCCTGCTCGCCGCCGTTAAGGTCAACCGTACCGACGTAGCCGTCGCAGCTTGCCGTTTTGAATCCAAAGCTCTCTGCTTTTTTGAGAGCAAGCATAAGAGCCTCATACGGATTTTTGCCAAAAGGCTTGCCCTCCTCAGCGGTGCCGCGTACGCTCGGCACGGCGACAAGCTCGGATATTGCTTTTATCATCTCGTCTTTATTCTTCTTGAAGTAATCAATTATTTCTCTTTTCATCAGAACTCACACTCGGCATTACATTTTTCTGTTTTAACAAGCGATCCTTTTTCAACCGTTCCGTTTTCTGCTCCGCACCACGGACAATAGATATGATCCTGCGGTGCGGTAAGATCGGGATTGAGCGGAACATTCGTGTTTCTGACAACTTCAAAACGTTTATAGCAGCATTCGCATTGCTTTTTCATTATGTACACCTCTGTTACAAAAAAGAGTTGCCGACCGAGGAAAAATTGCACACTTCCCCCACTGCAGCAACCCCATTTAATTTATATCTCTTTCCTTTCTTATCTGCGGTCACCGAAAAGGCTCTGTCTTGCCTTTCTGATCTCGGCGATGTTCGACGAGAGAACCTCATCGCTGTTCTTCATAATATCCTCAACGAACTCTGCGGCCGCCGAGCGAATTTCTCCGGCCCACTTGTCCGCCTTGCTCTTCGTGTCTTGAGCCTGATTGTTTGCGTCAAGAATAATTGCATCCGCCTGGCTTCTTGCGTTTCTGACAATGTTCTCCGCCTCGGCTGTAGCCTGAGCACGGACACGGTCAGAAAACTCATGGGCAAGTCTTGTGATCTCCGAGCTTTCGATCATCTGCTTTGCCTGCTCCGAAGCAGCGGAAAGAGTTGACTTTGCGTTTGCCTCTGCCGTTGCGGCAATTCCCGAAGCCTTTTCCTTTGCGGCGCTGATTATACCGTCCGCCTCCGTCTGAGCGGAAGAAACGATTGACGAAGCCTCGTTATTTGCCTTTGTTATAAGGTTATTATGGTGAGCCACTACCTCCTGAGCTTTTTCAAGCTCGATCGGCAAATCATATCTGATGTCCTCGATGCATTGCTTAATGGTCTCTGCATCAACCGCAACCTTTCCCGAAAGAGGAATTTTGCTGCCCATGTCAATGGTATCTTCAATTTTATCAAGTAAGCCCTGTACGTTCATCGTTAGTCTTCCTTTCTTCTTATTCCTTTAACTATATCGTCGAGCACCTGCTCGGGTACAAAGTCCGAAACGTCGCCTCCAAGCTCGCAAACCTGCTTGACAATGCTGGACGAAAGATACATATAATCCGCACCTGCGGTGACAAACACTGTTTCAACATCGGGATTAAGCTGCTTATTGGTAAGTGCCTGCTGGAATTCGTCCTCGAAATCCGAAACGGCACGGAGTCCCTTTACGATCGCGTCCGCTTTTTTGATTCTTGCATATTCGGCAAGCAGTCCGTCATAAAAATCAACCTCAACGTTCGGAAGATTCTTGACACATCTTTCGATGAATTCCACTCTTTTTTCCGGATTAAAGCAGCCGACAGGCTTTTTGGGATTTATCATCACAACAACAATGACTCTGTCAAAAAGCTTCGATGCACGGGTTATAACACTGAGGTGGCCTTTTGTTACCGGGTCAAAGCTGCCCGGACATATTGCTGTTCTCATCGGTCGTCCTCCTCGCTGATACGATAGACCGTTATACCGATTTTTCCGTATTTATAGTTACGGTAAATTGAGAAATTGCCGACCGTCTGCGGCATCTCCTCTCCGTAGGGGTGTTCGCAGATTATCACACCGCCGTCATTAACATTCTTAACGACATAGGGCAGGGTATTCTGCAAGAGTCCCTTTGAGTACGGAGGATCCATAAAAACGATATCGTATTTTTTTCTGTTTCCTTTAAGGAACGTTACTGCCTCCGTGCGAATAACCTCGGCATTGTTCTCAAGCTTGGTCGAGATAAGATTTTTCTTTACGATATCCACACTTTCGGCGCTCATATCGGTAAACGTGGCGTAAGCCGCTCCCCTGCTGAGTGCTTCAATTCCGAGCTGACCCGATCCTGCGAAAAGATCAAGTACACGCCTGCCCTCCAGTTCGAACTGGATAATGCTGAAAATCGCTTCTTTAACCCTGTCCGTTGTCGGACGAACGTCCTCGCCCTCCAAGGTTTTGAGAACCCGTCCTCTTGCTGTTCCCGTAATCACACGCACGGCGCAAGCTCCCTTCCTTTAACTAATTTTATATACATCTTATTATCACATTTTTTACCTTGTGTTGTCAACATTTTTTCTAAAATAATCATAAACTTTTTGCGCCGTGGCTCTGTTTACCCCCTCAACACGGCAAAGTTCGTCAATTTCCGCATTTTTTATCGCCGTAACGGTTTTGAAATGCTTCAGAAGAGCCTTGGCTTTTTTCTCGCCGATTCCGTCGATTTTTGTCAAAGTTCCGCCGAGAGACGATTTCTGATGTTTCGATCGGTGATACGAAATTGCAAATCGGTGAACCTCCTCCTGAATCGTCGAAACGAGTGTGAATGCCTGTCGCTTTGAGTTGATTGCGATTTCGCCTCCGTCATATGCAATGGCCCTCGTTCTGTGCTTGTTGTCCTTAACCATGCCGTAAACAGGAATATCATAACCGAACGCACGAACAATAGGCAAAACCGCATTGACCTGTCCCTGTCCGCCGTCAAGAAGAATAAGATCCGGCAGAATTCCGAACCCCTCGCCGCTTTTCTTCTCTTCTTCATATCTGTTAAGCCGACGTGAAATAACTTCAGCCATTGAGCCGTAATCGTCCTGACCGTCAAAGCCCTTTATCGCAAACCGGCGATATGATTTTTTGTAAGGCAATCCGTTTTTGAAAACGACCATGCCTGCAACGTTATCGCTGCCTGCCGTATGCGAAATATCGTAGGATTCGATCATCACGGGCGGCTTCGGCAAATTAAGGAGCCTTGCAAGCTCGTCAAGAGCCGCCGTAGCCTTTGCGTTCCTGCCCATACTCAAAGCAAGCTTCTGCGCTGCATTGTTCATGCACATCGTCATGATTTCGACCTGCCTGCCACGCTGCGGAACGTTGATCTCAACCTTTCGTCCTGCATTTTCGCTCAGCCATTGCACAAGCAATTCTTTATCGTCAACCTCACCGTCAACCGTAATAAACGGCGGAATATGTCTGCCCATTGAATAGAAACGGGTTATAAGCTCACGTCTCGCCTCGGGCAGGGTATCTATTTCATTGAATAAAAACCATTCGTTATCCCTGAGTCTGCCGTCATAGAAACGCAAAACGGAAAGGCAGTATCTTTCATCGGACTGTGCGATTGCAAAAACGTCCTGCTCCCTGACATCCGAGCCGACGACCTTTTGCTTTTCATTAACTTTTTTTATAGAATTTATTCTGTCTCTCAGCTTTGCCGCACGCTCAAAATCAAGCCTTTCGGCGGCGGACTCCATTTCTTCCGTTAATTCTTTAATTATCTTTGCGCTGTTGCCCTGCAAAAAATCGAGAGCGGCATTGACAGATTCGTTGTATTCGGCGCAGCTTATCTTGCCCGCACACGGAGCTGAGCATTGCTTGATAAAATAATTCAAGCAAGGTCTGCCCTTGCCGATTTCCTTCGGAAAGCTTTTTCCGCAACGCGGAAGCATGAAAATTTTCTGCGCCTCATCAACGGAATTGGTTACGCTGAAGGAGCTTGTATATGGCCCGATATAGCGTGCTCCGTCATCCGCCTTTTGCAACACTGAGCTGATTTTCGGCCACGGTCCCTCACTGACTCTTATATAGCTGTAGCCCTTGTCATCCTTCAGAAGAATGTTATATTTAGGCGAATACTGTTTGATGAGCGAACATTCAAGCACGAGTGCCTCAAACTCGCTGTCACAAAGAATATAGTCAAAGTCAAATACATTTTCGACCATCTTTCTGACCTTGATTGAGTGATTATGCTGTGAGCCGAAATATTGGCTGACACGGTTTTTCAGCTTTTTCGCCTTGCCGACATAGATAATCTCGCCCTTTGTGTTTTTCATAAGGTACACGCCCGGCGTCAGCGGCAAGGACATTGCCTTTTTTCTCAACTCATGAATGTCCACGGTATTCACCTCGATTCCGTATATTTTAAAAAGCAAATAAATTTATATGTCACATCTTGTTTCATGGTGCAATGCCCACATCGCACCATGAAAAATCAAATTTGTTCTTTCATTTGTCTTTATCCCCACCACCGCAAGCGGTTCCCCTCCCCTTAAATCATTTAAGGGGAGGCTGATAACAACACAAGTCAACTGCGTCTATTTCCAAAGCAAAATTTCATGATTTCATGTTGAAAAATTTGCAGAGACTTTCCAAGCCTCCCCTTGGTTGAATCAAGGGGAGGTGTCGCATGAGCGACGGAGGGGATAAAGATTAGATATTAAAGAATCGCAAACAAACTTATGCGTTTAATAAAACATTGAATACTTCCCCATAAATTCAAAAACTGCCGCACATCATATGCGGCAGTCACGGTTTAGTAAGGGATTCTTATACTGCAAAGCCCGAGTTAACAAGCTTAACAAGCTCATCAACGGCCTGCTCCTCGTCAGGGCCTGCGGCGATGACTTTAATTGTTGTGCCGCCGTCAATACCGAGAGAAAGTACACCGAGCAAGCTCTTTGCATTCACACGTCTTTCTTCCTTTTCGATCCAGATAGATGACTTGAAGCAATTAGCCTTCTGAATAAAAAATGTTGCAGGACGGGCACTGAGACCCACCTGATTCTGAACTGTAACGTCTTTTTCACACATAATTGATATCTCCAATCAAAGTTAAATCCAAGTCTGTTTTCAGCCTTTCATACAACAGTTATTATATCACAAAAGTTGTCATCGTCAACAAATAAAATTGACTTTAAAATTATTTCGGCTTGTATTCCAAATGTGAGTATTTTCAGAAGTCATGCTTTGTGCACTTTGTACACCGATTAACTGTACTTTTAATGCACATTGACTATTTTTTACTCTCATTATCCAACGATTGGAGATATTTCATGTCTTTTTCACTTAATTCGGCTTTTTTCAGCAAATCGGGTCTGCGTCTCTTTGTCCGCTCCAGCGACTGCTCCCTGCGCCACTTCATTATATTGGCATGGTGACCCGTCAAAAGGACATCGGGAACGGTTTTTTCGTGCCATTCATACGGTCTTGTGTACTGCGGATATTCGAGCAAGCCGCTATAGTGGCTCTCCTCCTCAAACGCTTCATCGCTCGCAAGCACACCGGGCAACATTCTTGTTATGCTGTCGGCAAGTACGAGAGCAGGAAGCTCGCCGCCTGTCAAAACATAATCGCCGATTGAGATTTCTTCATCGACAAGTTCCTCGATAACCCGCTCATCAACGCCCTCATAATGGCCGCAGAGAATGGCTATATTATCCATTTTTGCAAGCTCCTTGACTCTCTGCTGGTCAAGTGTTTTACCCTGCGGAGACATATATATCAGGTGCGGACGGCTGCCGATTTCTCTTTCAAGCTCGCCGAAACAATCAAATATCGGCTGACACTGCATTATCATTCCCGTGCCGCCGCCGTAGGTTGTATCATCCACACGGCGATGCTTGTCCGTTGAAAAATCACGGATATTGACACAGTTTATTTCAACCAGTCCGCTCTCTCTCGAGCGGCCGATAATGCTCTCGTCGAGGACACGCCCGCACATCTCCGGGAACAATGTCATTATGTCAATTCTCATCGTCAAATATACCTTTCATCGGTCTTATCAGCACCTTGTTTTCCTTAACGTCCGTATTGATCACAACGCTCGGAATTGCGGGAATAAGATATTCCTTTTCACTATCCGCCGCAATGTGCCAAACGTCATTTGCACCCGTTTCGCTGACGTCGGAAATTTTTCCGTATCGCTTATCCGTATCATCGGCATCAAAAACATCACAGCCGATAAGCTCCTCGATGAAATAAACTCCGTCGGGAAGCCTTGCGTCCGAGCGGCGCATATAAAGCCGCTTGTTTCTCATCGCCGAAGCAGCTTCCACAGTGTCAATGCCCTCAAGCTTCATCAGAACAATGTTGCCGTGCGGACGTGAGGAAATAACTCCGACACTGTTTTTGCCCTCGGCGTCATAATACAATGTTTTGAATTGTTTAAGAAATTCGGGTGAGTCCGCCCACGGGTTAACACGCATTTCGCCGCGCACTCCGTGAGTTCCTACGATCTGACCGACTGCAAGAAAGTTTTTTATCATAAAATCACTTAACCTCTGTGAAATATCTTACGAAGCTTCTGCCTGCGCTCAACGTTCCGTCAGTCAGGTTGATACCTGCGTTCATAAGCAATGCACCGGAATAAATCTCACCGTCTGTTTCATCGCGGTACATTTTTTCGGGATCAAGTCCCTTCATCTTAATAAGCAGAAAATCGTGCGGCGCTCTGTTTTTTATAACAACAGTCAGCAAGGCTTCACTCTTATCCTTTGCAACATATTCCCATGCACACTTGAACTCATCGTCCGTCGGCGCAATAATTCTGTAAAGATCGCCGAAGTGAATTACATTATAATACCTGTGATAATTCTTAACCTGCTCTTTGACCTTTTCCTTATCCTCCTCGGACATCTCCTTGGGGTCAAGCTCATAACCGAAGGTACCCGCCATTGCGACTGCCGCCTTGGTTTCGATTCCTGTTCTGTCACAGGCGGAAACATGAGCGCCCATGCTCGATGCCGGATAGCACATTGTTGTGCCGAACTGAATTGTCAGTCGCTCGATCGGGTCGGTGTTGTCCGAAGCCCATGCCTGCGGCATATAGTAAAGCATACCGGCATCAAAACGTCCGCCGCCGCCGGCACAGCTCTCAAAGAGGATATGCGGAAATGCGCTTGTTATTCTGTCCATAAGCTCATATGTGCCGAGAATAAAGCGGTGGAAAAACTCCTTTGAATGACGCGCATCAAGCATCACCGACGCAGGCTCTGTAATAGCTCTGTTGTAGTCCCATTTGAGATATGCAATATTGTTCTTCGAAAGAACATCATACATCTGATTGAATATGCAATCACGAACATCCTGTCTTGTCATATCAATAACATACTGCTGACGGGCAGGCGACTGCTCTCTGCCCTCAACATGAACGCACCAGTCCGGGTGAGCCTTATAAAGCTCCGAATCCTCGGAAATCATCTCAGGCTCATACCAAATGCCGAACTGTACGCCCTCTGCATTTACTCTTTCGATAAGCTTTGTGAGGCCGCCCTTGAGCTTGCTTTCATTGACAAACCAATCGCCGAGAGAGGAATTGTCGCTGTCACGGTGACCGAACCAGCCGTCGTCCATAACGAGCAGTTCGATTCCCAGCTTCTTAGCTTCCTTGGCATAGCGGACGAGGGTCTCCTGGTCAAAATCAAAGCCCGAGCCCTCCCAGCTGTTGATAAGAAGCGGACGCTTTTTATTTTTCCATTCTCCTCTGATGAGATTGTTGTTGTAAAGATCGTGGAATGTGCGGCTCATTTTGCCCATGCCGCTGTCGGAATAAACCATTACGACCTCAGGGCTTTGGAACTCATCGCCGGGTTCAACGACCCATGTGAAATCAATAGGGTTGATACCCATTACAAGGCGTGTGCAGTCAAGATAATCCGTCTCGATATCAGCGGAGAAGTTACCGCTGTATACAAGGTTAAAACCGAAAGCATCACCGAAATCCTCGCCGCCTTTATCATCGACAAGTGCAACAAACGGATTGTGGTTATGGCTTGACGAACCTCTTTTGCTGGCAACAGACTGTATTCCGTGAGCAAGGTGCCGTGTTATGACTCTTCTCTCTCTCGACCAAACGCCCGAAAGGTTTATCATGTTATAATCCATCGACGGGAAGTTTACACAGCAGCTTGCAACCTTTTCAATCTCAAAGGTTTCCTTTCCCGTATTCTCAACCTTGACGCTCTCGGTGATAACGCTATAGTTTGCAAATGCGGTGTAATAAAGCGTTACCTTTGCGCCCGTGAATTTATCAATTGTAATAAGCTCAAGCGTCTGAGCCTCACTGTCATCATTGCAATAAGTTGCCGGAAGTCCTTTAAGCTTCGGCTTTCCGTCGTAGATTTTATGGTCAAGATAGCGTATATCCGTCGTTGTTCTTCCCATTGAATCCTTTATTGAAAGTGCAGCAAGTCTGTAATCGCCCGAACCGTTACAGGAATACTCCATCGGCTGAACGTCAAGAGAAAACTTATAATCGTCAACATGAACGTTTTTCGGCGAAATAGTGGCAAAATATCCTCTGAACGGTAAATCCAAAAGATTATCATCCGGAATTTTCTTTCCGTAATAGAGATGAATAAGATATCCCTCACGGATTCCGATTGCATATGTTGAATCAAGCGTATCAAGCTTGAAAATCTTTCTTTTTTCATCAAATGTAATAGGCATAGCTAAACCTCGCTTATTTTATTGGTATGTCATATTTTATCATATACTGAGTTGCAGGTCAACAATTTACGATTGACAAATTCACTTAATTACTATAAAATTTTATATAGAAAAACGCACAGAAGAGGTGTTCACCACGGAAAAGAAAAACATACATAAGGACCATCGTCAAAGGGTAAGAGATTCCTATCTCAAAACAGGCATTGACGCAATGGCAGATCACAATATTCTCGAACTTCTTCTTTTCTATTGTATACCCCTGAAGGACACCAATCCGATAGCGCATGAGCTGATTGAAAAATATCACGATCTCAACGGCGTGCTTGATGCTCCGATAAAGGAGCTTGAAAAGATAAACGGAATCGGCGAAAATGCCGCCGTAATGATAAAGCTCATCCGTGACATTTGCTCAAAATACCATGACAATGCGATAAACAACAAGGTCAATCTTGCCTCGGCTGAACGTCTTTACGATTTCATAAGAATGAAATATCTCGGAGAAACAAGAGAGATCGTCTATATGCTTTCGCTCGACGCTCACGGCAGGCTCAAGCATTGCATCAAGGTCACCGACGGAACACCGACAACCGCAGTTTCCGATAACAGAAGCCTTGTTGAGCTTGCGCTGAGATTTGACATTACAAACGCGATCATCACTCACAATCACCCGAACGGATTTGCCACTCCGTCTCAGGCGGATATTGTCGCGACCGAAGCGATTGCGAAGCTTTTTTCAACGGTCAGCATCAATCTTGTTGATCACGTCATCGTTGCCGAGGACGAGATATTCTCATTTGCGATGAGCAAGAAGTATTCATCATTTTTAGGATAAAGCCATTTAATCCGAAAGGAGATTGATTTATATGAAAATAATTACAGTAAGCCGTGAATTCGGAAGCGGCGGTCGTGAAATTGCCAAAAGACTTTCCGACGTTCTCGGAATTGCCTATTACGACAGCGAGATTATCACCGAAATTGCCAAGAAAGCCGACCTTGATGAAAACTATGTAGCACATTCTTTGGAAAAAGGCATTCATCCGACGTTTCAGATTCACTTTGCATGTGCTTTTTCTCACATTTCCGCTCCGGATCCGACGGTTAAACTGCTTTCCGCTCAGCACAACATCATCAATGAGCTTGCCGAAAAGGGCGATTGCATAATCGTCGGCAGAGCCGCAGATGTTTTGCTTGAAAAATACGATCCGTTCCGTATCTTTGTTTATGCCGATATGCAGTCAAAAATCGCAAGATGCCGCAAGCGTGCAGGTGACGGCAGCAAGCTCACGGACAAAGAAATAGAGAAGAAAATCAAACAGATAGACAAGGGCAGAGCCTCAAGCTACAACATGATTTCCTCCACCGACTGGGGTGACAAGCGCGGCTATGACCTTTGTGTTAACACAACAAATATGAATATAAAGGAGATTACGCCCTTCATTGCCGAATATGCAAAGCAGTGGTTTAAGGATAAGCAGGCATGAAAATAAAACTTTCGGATCACTTTACTTATTCCAAGCTTTTAAGATTTGTATTTCCGTCAATAATAATGATGGTTTTCACTTCGATTTACGGAGTTGTTGACGGGCTTTTTGTCTCAAACTTTGCAGGCAAAACCGCCTTTGCCTCAATCAATCTCGTTATGCCGTTTGTAATGATACTCGGAGGCATCGGCTTCATGATAGGCACGGGCGGAACAGCGCTTGTCTCAAAGGTTCTCGGTGAGGGCAAGAAGGAAAAAGCGAATGAAATTTTCACAATGATGATTATTTTTACGCTTCTTCTCGGCGCTTTGCTCTCTGTCATCGGCGTTATTTCAATGCCGTGGGTAGCCGATTTTCTCGGCGCAACCGAGGAGATGATGGCGGATTGTGTTATTTACGGCAGAATTGTAACAGGCTTTACCGTCGCATTCATGCTTCAAAACGTTTTCCAAAGCTTTCTCATCGCCGCCGAAAAGCCTAAGCTCGGACTTCTCGCAACGGTGCTGGCAGGCATTGCGAACATGGCGCTTGATGCGATATTTATAATTGTTTTTAAATGTGGCGTTGCAGGTGCGGCAATCGCAACGGGTCTGAGCCAATGCGTTGGCGGGATTTTCCCGTTGATTTATTTCTTGAGGAAGAATTCAAGCCTTTTGCGCCTGACAAAAACGAAGTTGGAAATAAAACCTATTCTCAACGCCTGCGGCAACGGCTCCTCGGAGCTTATGAGCAATATTTCCTCATCCGTTGTCAGCATGATCTACAACTTCCAGTTGATGAAATATGTCGGTGAGGACGGCGTTTCCGCTTACGGCGTGCTGATGTATGTTCAGTTCATTTTCGTTGCCATTTATATCGGATATGCGATCGGCTGTGCGCCGATAACGGGCTACCATTTCGGAGCCCGGAACCACAATGAGCTGAAAAACATGCTCAGAAAAAGCTCATTTCTCAGCGCCGTTTCGGGCGTTGTTTTAACAATACTGGCGATTGCGCTTTCATCGCCGCTTGCGAAGCTTTTCGTCGGCTATGATAAAGAGCTTTATGAATTGACCCGTCACGCATTCAGATTGTTCGCCTATTCATTCCTGCTGGCAGGCTTCAATATTTTCACCTCATCGTTTTTCACAGCTCTCAACAACGGCGCGGTTTCGGCGGCAATATCGTTCATGCGAACGCTGATTTTTCAAACCTCGTCGGTTCTTATACTTCCGATATTTCTCGGCGTGGACGGTATATGGTGGGCAATCACGGTTGCGGAGTTTTTTGCGTTTATCCTCTCCCTCATCTTCCTTTTTGCCAAGCGCAAGAAATACAATTACATATAATAACGGCATATAAATATAATTAAAAAAGCAAAGATCTTCCGTTTTGGAAAATCTCTGCTTTATTATTTGTTGATTAAAGAACCTTGTTGAAGAAATCAATTGCCCTCGGCTCTTTCGGATTGAGGATAACCTCCTGAGGTGTACCTTCTTCGATAATATAACCGTCGTCAATGAAAAGCACTCGGTCGGCAACCTCACGGGCAAAGCCTATCTCATGGGTGACGATTGCCATTGTCATTCCCTCTGCCGCAAGATCCTTCATAACCTGGAGAACCTCGCCGACCATTTCGGGGTCAAGCGCCGATGTCGGCTCGTCAAAGAGCATGATATCGGGATTCATGCAAAGAGAACGTGCGATTGCAACTCTCTGCTTCTGTCCGCCGGAGAGCTGATGCGGATAAGACTCCGCCTTGTCCTCAAGTCCGACCTTTTTAAGCATTGCCATTGCTTCCTCTTTTGCTTTTTCCTTTGAAGCCTTTTTAAGCTGAACGGGAGCAAGCATAAGATTCTGAATGACGTTGAGGTTGTTAAAAAGATTGAAGTGCTGGAACACCATTCCGATGTTCTCCCGAATCTTGTTGAGGTCGGCTTTTTTATCCGTAATCGCCTGACCGTCAACAATGATCTCGCCGCCTGTCGGCTCCTCAAGACGGTTTATGCAGCGAAGAAAAGTTGACTTGCCGCTGCCTGACGGTCCGAGGATAACGACAACCTCGCCCTCGTATATATCAGTCGAGATATCCTTGATAACCTCCAAATGACCGAAGCTCTTTTTAAGGTGAGAAACGTGAATTTTAACGTTGTTTTTATTTACGGCCACGGTTCATCCTCCTCTCAAGAGCCTTTGCAACCTTGGAAAGTATCGTGATAACGATAAGGTACATCACGCCGACAATAAGCCATACCTGGAACGACTTAAAGTTAATTGCAATAACGTTCTTTGCGGCATTTACAAGCTCGGGGAAACCGATAACGGAAAGAATCGAGGTATCCTTGAGCGTGATAATAAACTGGTTGATGATGCTCGGTATCATCGTGCGGATAGCCTGCGGAAGAACGACCTTCTGCATAGATTTCCAATAGGGAATACCGAGACTCCTTGCTGCCTCCATCTGTCCGACGTCAACGGACTGAATTCCGGCACGGATGATTTCCGACATATATGCGCCGCAGTTGAGCGAAAGACAGATTATACCTGCCTGCAATGCGGTGAATGTAAAGGTACTGTGTAAAAAGTTTTTCAAAGCGTAAGGTACGCCGAAGAAAACAAAAAATGCAAGAACTATCATCGGAACACCGCGGATAATATCAACAAAGACCTGTGCGATGACGTTGCATACCTTACTTTTAAGCACACTGAGCATACCGAAAATGAGACCGATAATGCTTGCGAAAATCAGGCTGTAAAAAGCCATGATAAGCGTCTGTCCCATTGCCTCCAGCAACAGCTTGCCGTAAACCGAAATTATATCTGCCATTTAGCGGACTCCTTTTGACAAACAGCAGGGCATCTTTGCAGACGCCCCACCGCTCATTTTTTTCAAATTAGCCAACGTACTTGTTGATGATTTCGTCATACTTGCCGCTTGTCTTAATGTTCTTAAGACCTGCGTTAAACATATCGAGGAATTCCTGATTTGCCGAATTGAAGATAGCAAGACCGTAATCGCTGCCTTCGCTGGCTGTGTTTTCAAGAACCTTGAGCGCAAGATTGCCGTTCTTGATGGAGTCAACCATGATCGGTGTATCCTCGAAGCAAGCAACAGCCTGACCGCCGATAACTGCCTGATACATTGTCGGAGAATCCTCAAATGAAGCGATTGTGAAGCCATACTTATCCTTAAGGCTGTTTGCATAGTCGGCACCCATTGTACCTGTCTTAACTGCAACCTGCTTGCCCTTGAGATCCTCAAAGCCCTTGATTGTGGAATCAGCAGCAACTGTCATTGTCTGTGTGCAGTGATAATATCCGTCTGAGAAAATCCAGCCCTCGCTCTTACGCTTCTCTGTGATAGAAGCACCTGCGATCATGGCGTCTGCCTGACCTGACTGACATGCTGCGATAGATGCATCCCAACCAACACTGTTAAGCTCGTACTTGAAGCCCTGATCCTCAGCGATAGCGGCAAGGATCTCAACGTCAATACCGACAAGCTTGCCGGTAGCGTCCGTGTACTCAAACGGTCTGAAAACCGTGTCGGTAGAAATCTTCCATACTTTTTCATCTGTCTTGTCGTCTCCCTTGGAGCCGCAGCCTGCAAAAAGGCAGAACATTGTAGCTACGCAAAGAAGAATTGCGATAAATTTTTTCATGAACTCAAATCCTTTCAATTATTGATTCGCAAAATAATACAGAGATAGTTTAATCTATAATTGCGAATTAGTCAAGGCTAACAAAGCCTGAAATAGTCATTATTTTAACATTTTTTTGCTTTTGAATCATAAAATCGACTTTTTGAAAAATTTATTTCCTATTCACACCGTTCCGAACCGCCGTTTGTAAACATTAAATTCCTTCAACCGATTTCAGTAAAGAACGTATAATAATGTATAATATAATATTATGCAACCCGATTGTCGGTAATGCTTTGCAAAAAATCTTTGACTGTAACACGCCTTGCGCCGCGCACAAAAAAAGAGCAGGTCTCTTGACCTACTCCTTTATGGTTGCGGAGGCTGGACTTGAACCAACGACCTTCGGGTTTGTCTCACAAGACCTTGCCTTGCTTGCCCCTCGAAAACATAGTCGCCCTGCTCGCTTGGAGCGCTTCACAGTTCTCCTTGTTTTCTCACCTCAGCTCCACCCCTGTATCCGCCACCGGCGGCGTGCCGCTTCGCCCCAACGAGCGTAGCTCGTCGCGTCATAACCCTGAAAGAAAAAAAGAGCAGGTCTCTTGACCTACTCCTTCATGGTTGCGGAGGCTGGACTTGAACCAACGACCTTCGGGTTATGAGCCCGACGAGCTACCGACTGCTCCACTCCGCGATATTTCTTTGCCCCTCTCTCAAGGCGCTTAATTATTATAGTACTGTTCATCTGTTTTGTCAATAGTTTTTTATTATTTTTTTCGTTTGATATGATTTTATTCATATATGAATATTTATATTCTTAAATATTGACTTTTAACTCATACTTTTATATAATATAAAAAGTCTATCATTTTAATAGGTTAATTCTTTCAAAAAGGCGGTGACGGTATGAATGATTTGGTTGATAAGCTCTTTAACACGGGTGATTTATCTGACGAGGAGTTAAAAACATTGCTTGAAAGCGACAGCTTTAATGAGCCGCTCGCCCATGCTGCAGATATCCGCCGCAGAGAGAATTACGGCGATAAGGTTTATATCCGAGGTCTTATCGAATTCACCAACTATTGCCGCAACAACTGCTACTATTGCGGTATCAGGCGTGATAACAAAAAAGCCGAACGCTATCGGCTGACAAAAGAAGAAATTCTTCTCTGCTGCGACGAGGGATATCGGCTCGGCTTCCGCACCTTTGTTATGCAGGGAGGAGAGGATCCGTACTATACGGACGAAATGATTTGCGATATTATCTCCGAGATAAAGCGCCGCTATCCCGATTGTGCAGTCACGCTTTCAATCGGCGAAAAATCGAGAAAAAGCTATCAGGCATTTTTCGACGCAGGCGCAGACAGATATCTGCTTCGCCATGAAACCGCAGATGACGAGCATTACGGCAAGCTTCACCCCGGCTCAATGAGTCTTGAAAGCCGAAAGCGCTGTCTTTTTGATTTAAAGGAAATCGGCTATCAGGTCGGTTCGGGTTTCATGGTCGGTTCGCCGTATCAAACGATTTCAAATCTCATTTGTGATTTGCGCTTTTTGCAGAAACTTAAGCCCGACATGATTGGTATAGGCCCGTATATTACCCATGCGGACACGCCGTTTGCCGAGTTTAAAAGCGGAAACGTTCTTCTCACGCTAAGACTTGTTTCAATTCTCAGGCTTATGTTCCCCTATGCACTCATTCCGTCAACGACAGCACTCGGAACAATTCATCCGCAGGGTCGTGAGCTTGGGCTGAAGGCAGGCGCAAATGTCGTTATGCCGAACCTTTCCCCTGTTTCGGTACGAAAATTATATTCACTCTATGAGAATAAAATTTGCACGGGGGAGGAAGCGGCTCAGTGCCGAGGCTGTCTCGAAAGACGTGTTGAGTCGGCAGGATATAAAATTGTAACGGACATCGGAAATGTCAAAAAGATCGAGGAATAATTATGCTTAATCAGTTTTCAAGAACAGAGCTTATATACGGACACGAGGCAATGGAAAAGCTGAAGAATTCCCGTGTTGCGATTTTCGGAATCGGCGGAGTAGGCAGCTTCACAGCCGAGGCACTTGCACGCTCGGGAGTCGGCACTCTTGATTTAATCGACGACGACAAGGTTTGCCTGACAAACATCAACCGCCAGCTTCTTGCGACACACAAAACCGTAGGCAAGTACAAGGTTGACGTTGCCGAAGAAAGAATTGCCGAGATAAATCCAGAAGCAATCGTGAACAAGCACAGAATTTTCTACACACCGGAGACTGCCGATCAATTTGACTTTTCACAGTATGACTATATCGTTGACGCCATTGACACAGTCACAGGCAAGCTTGCGCTTGTTGAAAACGCTACCAAGACAAAGACGCCGATAATTTCCTCAATGGGAGCAGGCAACAAGGTTGACCCGACGGCATTTGAGGTCACGGATATTTTTAAAACCTCTGTCTGCCCCTTGGCAAAGGTAATGCGAACCGAACTGAAGAAAAGAAAAATCAAAAAGCTCAAGGTGGTTTATTCAAAGGAACTGCCGATAACGCCGATCGACGATATGGCAACAAGCTGCCGTCAGCATTGCATCTGCCCTCCGGGAACAGCGAGAAAATGCACACAGCGCAGACAGGTTCCCGGAAGCACTGCTTTCGTTCCGTCGGTAGTGGGATTGATAATCGCAGGCGAGGTCATAAAAGACATTACAGGCTTCAAAGGCAGAGGAATAGGAGCATAACAAAAGGGCTGTTGCATTTTTGCGCAGTCCTTTTCGTTATAGTTCACAAATTGCGGAGCTTATTTTTTTATATTGAAATTTTCAATATATATTGCGTTTTATTTCCCGTTTTGATAAAATAAAAATGAGATAAAATATAATGAACGGGAGTGAAAATCATGGCAGAATTCAGAACAGAGCGCAAGGGTGATATTATTAAATGCGAATACACCGTCAGCGGCGGAATTGAGGGTGGGGCTTACTCTCTCAGGGCGTCCAAAACAGGCGATAAAACGGCTGAGCTCGCCGTGTCAAATGTTGTTAATCAAATGACCTTTGACCGTGAGAAATATTATGACATCGGCATTGAAATTTTTGATGAGCTTGCAAGAATCGTTGACCGATACAGAATGCTGCGATGGTCTGCCAGGACGGAAAATCCCGTACTTGTCAGTGATGAGGAAATAACGACCGTGCGAATTGCCGTTTCCGAGGACGGCGAAGCAAAGGCGTATAAAATTTCGAGCAAACAGATTTTGCCTTTCAACGCAATGAAGGCATTCAAAGAAATTCGCAAATGTATGGAACGCTATATTGAAAAATAAAAATCACCGACAGGATTTCAATTTGATTCCTGTCGGTGTCTTTTTATGTTATAGACATAAAAATTTCATCAATTACTTCATCGAGAATTTTGTTGTAAAATTTCTGATTGCTCTTCATCTCAGAAAAGCTTGAATAAAAGCTTTTATTTCCGTTGTGAGAAACACAGATTTTTTCGTCTGTTTTTTTCAAAACATATCTTTCATTGTTTAATGAAAAAGTTACGGTCTTTCCCTCATTCAATCCCGTTTCAACCATCGTGACGTTGTTCGGAATAAGTGCTATTTTATGATAGGAAAGAAGTTTTTCAAAACAATCTGAGCAAAGCCATGCTCGCTCATCTGATGATTCATATGCCTGTTGATCGTTATCAACAGCATCGCCGCAACTGATTCGCTTTGCACAAAAAAGGCAGTGTTCATGGCTCTCTTGATCTCCGTAATCAATCCATGCTGATTTTTTATACTTCATTCCTTTAAAATATTGCTTATAATATGTGCTGTAACATTCCTCTATCCAGTTGTTATCCATAATAAAAAGCTCCTTCAAAAAATTTTTGTTCCCAACTTCCATCTTCAAAAATCCTATATCCTCTTTTCCACCCTTCCGGATGTTTGTAATCCCAATGGGGTTCTTTTCCTTCACTATGGTTCACATCCCAGTGATAGCTTTCTCCGGTTTCTCGATTATACCAATTACCTTTATTATCTTCCGGAGACGAGCTGCCCCTCCATTCAAAACCCTTTCCGGGTGATTTGTTTTTGTATCCCGGAAATTTCGGCATATCTCTGTTCTCGTCAAAAGTCGGCTTCGGGTTGCCTGCTCCGATTCCGCCTGCTGAACCGCCGCCCTTTTATTTGTCACTTACAAGGTAAACATCGAAATCTTTTCTTTTACCTCCTACGACACAAGTTTCAACCTCACTGTCCCAAAAAGGTAAAAGATCATTTTCGTAATAATCTTCAATCAAAGCCTTTTCTTTCAAATTCTGAGATAAAAATTCATCATAATTCTTAATTATAAAAACATATTTATCTTCTGCAAGTTCCAAAATATCTTTTAAAAAATCATTTTCGGTGTAAAAATCCTTTTTCCAACCGTGAGGAATTTCGCCGAAGTTAAAACAGTTCCACAAGCGGTCAAAATATTCTTCATATGTATTAACTCCGTCACCGTCCATAACAATATATTTTGTATCATCATGGGCATAAAGAATTTTTCTTTTTTCAAATTCTTCTGTTGTCATTCTGTATAACTTATTCATATGCATCACTCCTGTTCTACTTCAATAAAAGTTTCATAATGATCCGGTGAATAATAAACATCACCATCATTGTCTCTTACTAATCGTTCATTATCTCTTGATCCGCCAAAAGGTCGACTGTTTACATCATATTCACGATAGTCAAGTCTTTGATGTTTTGAGTTATAGCTTGGTAGCTTTCCTTCTCTATTGCTATATTTTCCCCCGGCGCTTGTGCCAACCGTTTGCCCTTTATAGTTTCCTTTCCACCCAACCTTTTCATATTCGATATATGCTCTTTTAACATTTTCGGGCAAATCGTCAAGCGGAACTTTCGGGATATTACCACCCGGCTTCGGGTTGCCTGCTCCGATTCCGCCTGCTGAACCGCCGCCCTTTTAGTGAGGCAAAACATATCCGGTAAACATGCTAAAGTCAGGCGACATAACGGCATTGAATTTTTTTAGCCGTTCAATTTTATCATCGGGATTTTTATAAATGCTTTCAAAACGGTAATCATCAAGAAAAAAGTGTACCGTTTTTTCTTTTTCGTCGCTTTGATTGATTTTATCATAACCTATAAGCGACAGTTTTTCAAGAGAAATGTCCTGCATTTTTATCAGCCTTCACTCAAAGTGTGAGCCTTGGTCGGGTTCTGCTGACCTTGGGTCGATGTGGGCATCGACCCCTACAAAAAGTGCCTTTGTCATAACAAATCGTAGGGCGCGATGCCCACATCGCGCCGAGAAAATCGCCTTTGTCGAACCTCACCGTACCATATTTTTCTTGTCAATTTTTCTGTTGCCATATAACTACCGTCTCTGCATAAACATCTGCAAAGAATATCAGCATCAAGCATTTTTTGACTTTAATAAATATTTGTATAGAATTATCTGAAAAATCTTGACAAATTTTTGGATATGATATTATAAATATACATCCATTGGGGAGTAGCTATGGGATTTTTCCTATCTGCTGTCGCCACGCGCTTTAAAGGCTTGAATTATCAAGTCATTTGCAGCCGGCAGCAGACCGATGCGATTTTTCGTGTTTGATGCAAGACCTTTGGCAGACTATAAGGCCGGCAGCAGACCGATTAGATTTTTCGTATTTGATGCAAGACCTTTGGCAGGCGATATCGGTATCGGAATGGGTATCACAGGTACGGACGTTACAAAGGGCACCTCGGACATGGTTCTTGCCGATGATAACTTTGCAACAATCGTCAACGCTGTTGAAGAAGGACGTAAGATTTACGACAATGTTCTCAAGGTTCTTCAGTTCCAGCTTTCAACAAACCTCAGTGAAGTTATAATCATGTTCATTGCGTCGATTCTTCACTTCACTATCCTTTCCCCTGTTCATCTTCAGTCGGTCATTTTTTGCGGACAGTTCAATACATGCCTGTCTGTTTCGCTCCCTGCTCCTGCGTTTGCTCTCGTTTGATTTCTCCCTCTGTATCTTCTTGGCACAAGCAGGACAATACTTCGATATGCCAGAGCGGGGAACATATTCAACACCGCACACCGTACAATTCTTAGGCTTTAACGCAGTCCACCGCTTTGTCGGTGTGATATGTAATTCACCGACAAAGCCGATGAATTTATAATAAATCTTGATTTCCTGCCGCACCATTCCGTCTGTAAGTTTCTCACGTTCCGAAACAAGTATCTTGTCTATAAGTGCGTTTATGATGGTTGCGTCCAGTTCCTTAATGCCTTGATAGTTGCGGATTAGGGAGAGGAAATCACGGACACCCTGCGTCTTCTCATAGCTGTCGCTGAGCGTTTCCGTTACCTCTTTCAGCCTTGCTTCAATTTCAAGCTGTTCTTTCTGGTATTTTCCCGACATCATCTCAAAATTCCGCTCGGTAATACGCTCCATCACCTTATCTTCATAGAGTGAGGAAAACAGCCTGTCCAGTTCTGCAAGGCGTTTGTTCAGTTTTCTTTGCTCCTTTTCCAGTGCCTTTGCCTTGCTCTGGTCTGTTTCCGTGAGCCGCTTTTCAATCGCCCTCACTGCCTTTTCATCATTGACTGCCATATCCGCAAATCGGTTGATGTCGGTGAGGACAGCGTTGAACAAGTCCCTCGCTTCAATGCTGTGTGCGGTACACATGATATTACCGTATCTGCCATAATTATTGCAGGAATATTGTACGCAGTCGATGATGTCGGGGCGTTTCCTCCTGTTGGCACTCATAGCCCGCATCGCATAGCCGCAGTCCGCACACTTAATAACGCCTGCAAAGATGTTCTCAAAGCCGCCCTTGTTTTCTGGTAATCTGCGGCTTGTAATAAGCTGCTGTACGGTATCAAATTCCTCCTGCGTGACTATCCCCTCATGGGTGTCTGGTATCACTTCCCATTCTTCGGGCAGCTTAGAGGGGCGTTTCTTGCTTTTCATGTTGGCGGCAATCCGCTTGTAGCCTGCAAGGTTTCCCGCATATATCGGGCTTCTTAAAATGCCCCTTACGCTGTTCTCGCTCCAAATATAACGGTTCTCCTCATTCTCCTCAAAATACCTCTCATAGCCTGTTGCCCCCTGCTCCGCCGCATAAGCGGCGGGGCGTAAGATATGCTGTTTGTTGATGTGCTTGCGGATTTTGGCGATTCCGTTGCCCGCTAACGCAAGGTCAAATATTTCCCTTACCACATGGGCAACTTTGTCATCTATCAGCAGATGGTTGTGGTCGGCGGGGTCTTTGACGTAACCGTATGGTGCTGTCGTCCCCATGAATTTCCCCTGCTGAAACCTCGCTCGGTACGCCGATTTTATCTTGACCGACACATCGGCGGAATACATTTCGTTTAGGATGTTGCGGAAAGGCGTGATGTCCATAGCGGATTTATTGAGCGTGTCCACGCCGTCATTGACCGCTATATACCTCACATTATGCTCTGGGAAAAACACTTCCAGATACAGTCCGCAATCAAGATAGTTCCTCCCCAGACGAGATAAATCTTTCGTGATAACGCAGTTTATCAGACCGCTTTCAATGTCCTTAATCATGTTCTGGAAACTTGGTCTTTGGAAATTTGTACCAGAGTAACCGTCGTCCACATACGTTTTTGCTAAGTGCCATCCCTGCTTTTTCACATAATCCGTGAGGATGGATTTCTGTGTCGCAATG
>ERZ857745.355-NODE-355-length-71727-cov-22.218300_pt1 | contig 71727 bp, 58 predicted proteins | sample MGYA00519699_ERZ857745 | MGnify/ENA primary metagenome ERZ857745 (study PRJEB31778, sample SAMEA3449357) | human gut metagenome | biome: human gut; feature: human-associated habitat; material: faeces | place: United Kingdom | collected 2010/2012 ... | reverse complement strand
GCCTGCGCGGCGAGGCTGGCGAGCCGGCTGCGGGTGCCGAGACGACCGCGGGCGACGCGGGCGCCGAGGGCGACGCTACGGCTTCTGCAGAGGACGCCGCCGACGTTGCACTTTCCGCAAAGGACGACGACAAGTGATGAAGCACGTGCTTCGCGTGATCAACGTGCTGGCGACCGTGGTGATCCTCGTCGCCTTTGTGGTGTTGCTGCGCACGGTGTTCACGCCCGCCGGCGAGATTCCCACCATCATGGGCTACGGCTTTATGCGTACGCTGACCGGATCGATGGAACCGGCGATTCCCGTGCATTCGTTTATCGTCGTCGATACCGACAACAGCCAGGTCTACCAGGTGGGCGATATCATCACCTTCCATTCGTCCGATGACGCGCTGGAGGGTTCGCTCAACACACACCGCATCGTATCCGTGGAGGCCGCGTCCGACGGCACACCGGTTTACCGCACCAAGGGCGACGCCAATCCGGTCGAGGACGCCGCGCCCGTGTCCGCCGCCGATGTGGTGGGCCGCGTGGTCTTTGTCTCGGCAGGCCTGGGCGTGGTGGTCTCGCTGCTCACCAACCCGCTGCTGTTCTTCCCGCTTATCGTGGTGCCGCTGATCGTGCTGCTGGTGCTCGAGATTCGCCATATGGTCAAGACCACACAAGAGGTGGCACGCGCCGAGGACGAGGCCGCCCTGCGCGCTGCTGTAGAGCAGATTCGAGAAAAGCGTCGCCGCGAGCAGGAAGGCCAGGACAGCGCCAAGGAGCACAACGACGGTGGCCATACCGCTGAAAGTGTGGAAGCCGACCCCGGCGCCCTAGACGATTCCAACCACTCGGCATAGCGCGTCTGCGCCTTTCGTCCTTGCAATCTGGACGCTCGTAGATGTTCCGAATCGTCTGCTTTTTCATGCCGATATTCGTGCTACAGTTTGAGCGCTTTGTTGCCAATTGATTCCGGGGGAGTGGAATGGAGCAGGAGCGTTCAGCTCAGCGTGCACGCGAAAGGGCTTCGGTACCGATGACGGCGGCGTCCGATTTTGTCGTGCCCGAGGGAACTGACGAGCTCAGCCGCAACACCCGTCGCGCCTGGCGCGACCGTCTCAACGACGCCCAGACACGCAAGATGATCACGGGTGTTTTAGCCACGCTGGTGGGCGGTTCGTTTTGGGGTTTCTCGGGTACCAGCGCGAGTTTTTTGTTCGATACCTACCATGTCGATACGCTGTGGCTTATGAGCATACGGCAGATTCTCGCCGGCCTGCTCTTTATGGCTGTGGTTGTCACGCACGACCGCGCACGCCTGGTCAAGCTTTGGACGACGCCCGCTGATCGCAGGCAGCTGCTGCTCTTTACCGCTTTTGGCCTGCTCTTTAACCAGTTTTGTTATCTTTCGGCCGTGCGCCTGACCAATGCCGGAACCGCGACGGTGCTCCAGTGCCTTCAGCTGGTCATCATTATGGGCTACACCTGCGTGATCGATCGCCGCATGCCACGTACTCGCGAAGTCATCGGCATTGGCCTAGCTCTGGGTGGAACCTTTTTAATCGCCACCGGCGGCGACCCAACCAGCCTGAATATCTCGCCGCTTGGCCTGGCAGCAGGTCTTATGTGTGCGGTCAGCGCCGCGTGTATGGCGGTGATTCCCGCCAAGATCCTGCCCGAATACGGTAGCCCCATCGTCACGGGCTCGGCAATGCTCACGGCGGGCGTGGTTTCATGTGTCTTCGTGCGGCCCTGGGCGCATATGCCGGCGCTCGACGCTGCCGGCATCGAGGCGCTCGCGGTGTTCGTGGTTATCGGCTCGTTTTTTGCTTACATGCTTTATATGCAGGGCGTTAAGGACATCGGTTCGGTGCGCGCGAGCCTCATCGGAACTGTGGAGCCGGTTTCGGCGACCATCACGAGTGCCGTTATGCTGGGCACGATGTTTTTGCCGACCGACCTTATCGGCTTTGCCATGATCATCGTGATGATGTTCCTGACGGTATAGCTCACGCCGCTGCCTAGACGGACGCGGTGTTGCACCACAATTCCGCGAATTGGTGCCTGCATCTGGAGTTTAACTGACGATGCCAAATATGTCATAAACTAATAGCGTTATTGACTTTTAGTATTGCGAGGACTCCTCTATGGCTGGTAACCACTTTAAGAACGGCGACGGCGAGCGCTCTGCAGTTCCGCCGCGTTCAAATGGGACTGGAAACGCTGACGTACCGAGTGGATCCAGCCAAAACGGTGCTGGCAACCGTACGTCTCCGGGCGAAACGGCGATGTTTGCCGCTCTGTACGAACAGTCTCAATAGGCAAAACAGGCTGGTCGCGTAGGCAGGCAGGCATTTCCGGGCGGGTCGGGCTCTGCGGCTTCGTCGGCCGGGGTCCGTCCGGCGCCAACGGGCGGTGCAAATGTCGCCGGCTCCACTGGCCCCGCTAACAACGCTCATCGCGCCCACAACGCCAGCCCCATCAACTCTGCCAATCCCGCCAATAGTGCTTCTTCTGCTGAAGACGCAGGGCTTACGGGTAACCTAGGCACTATCTATACGGGCGCTTCCGAAACCGGCACGTTTGCCCGTCTCAATGACGACGGTGCCGAGTTTAAGGGCTCGGGCTCTAAAGAAGATTATTACGATTTTGGCTTGAACTACGGCGGTGATTCCTCGACGAGCCCGACCTCGAACGGCCTGGTTCGCCATCGCCATCGCAAGGGCGAGCGCAAGAAGCGTCGCGTTGCAGCCGTTGTCGCTGCCATCGTCGCGGTGGTTCTTGTCGCTTTTGGCGTGAGCGGCTTCATGCTGTTTAACTCGGCAAAAACCGTGAAGAGCCAGGCAAAGGAAACTGTCGAGATCGTCGGCGGCCTTAAGGACAAGGTCACGTCGGGCGATTTTTCGACCCTGCCCGATGATGCGAAAAAGATCGACGAGCTCTGCAGCAGCATGAAGAAGGAGACCTCGAGTCCGGTGTGGACGATGGCTTCGTTCATTCCGGTGTACGGCGGCGATATTAACGCCGCCCGCACCATGGTCGACGCTCTGTCCGATGTTTCGAGCGGCGCGCTGGTCCCCATGGCCGATAATCTCGCTCAGGCAACGCCCGGCAAGCTGTTCCAGGACGGGACAATCAACGTGTCCGCGCTGCAGGCGGTCGCCGATTCGCTCTCCGATAGCTCGAAGGCGTTCAAGAGCGCCAACAAAAAGGTGCAGGGTATTGGCGATACGCATATCGCCCAGGTGACCGAGCTGGTCGATAAGGCAAAGGACGGCTTTGCCACCCTGGACGGTGTAGTCGACGCGGCAGAGAAGATTGCCCCCGTTCTGCCCCAGATGCTCGGCGCCAACGGCCAGACGCGCCATTATCTTGTGCTCGCGATGAGCAATGTCGAGATCCGCGCCTGCGGCGGTTTCCCGGGTTCGCGCGGCGTGATGTCAGTGACTGACGGTAAGCTCGAACTGGGCGATTTTGTCAAAGTCGACATGATGAAAGAGCCCTTGAGCCCGCTTCCCATCACCGATGAAGAGGCAAACTTGTTCACGACCGGATGGGGCCTGACCGGATTCAACACGCTCGGATACACGATGGGCGACGTTACGATGACACCCGATTATCCGCGTGCGGCTCAGCTTGCCAGCGATATGCAAAAGGCCATTGTTGGAGATGACATCGACGGCGTATTTGCAGTCGATCCGGTATTTTTGCAGTATATGCTCGGCATTGTGGGCGGCACGCAGCTTCCCGACGGTACCGTCGTCGATGGAAGCAACGCTGCAAAGGTGCTGCTGCACGATATTTATTGGAATTACCCGGTTGAGGAACAGGACGCCATTTTTGCGGCGGTTGCCGGCTCGGCTTTTAACAAGATCGTGGACGAACTGGGCTCCAGCGATATTACTAAGATCGCTGGAGCCATCGAAAAGGGTGCTTCCGAGGGTCGCATCCTCATGTATTCGAGAAACGATGACGAGGAAAAGGCCGCGAAGGCCCTTGGCATTTCCGGCGCTCTCCAAAACGATGCGTCTGAGGCTCCGATCTTGGGCGTCTTTGTGAACAACTACAGCTATTCAAAGATGGATTGGTTCCTTGATAAGCGAGTCACCATCGATTCTTCGGTTGAAAATGCCGATGGTTCGACGACGTATCGAGTGACCACCACGCTCAAGAACACGATGACCCCTCAGGAGAAGGCCGAGATGCCTGGTTATTTCCGGGGCCATAACGGCATTAGCGAGGATATTGATGACGAGGTGCTGAGGCTCTATCTCTATGCTCCCGCGGGAGGCAGCATTTCGGACATTAAGACTTCGGGCTCCGGTTCTATCGAGATGAACGAAGCGACGCACGATGGCCTGAAGGTTGCATGGGGCGGCGTCCACATGCTTCTTGGACAAGACATAAAGGTCGAGTACACGGTCACGACTTCGAAGGACTCTAGGCACAAAGAGCTTAAGGTTCGCACCACGCCAACCGCTCAAACGTTCGAACAGGATAAGTAAGATATGAAGTACTTTGGCACCGACGGATTTCGCGGCGAGGCCAACGTTGGGCTGACCGTAGAGCATGCGTACAAGATCGGCCGTTTTGTGGGTTGGTATTACGGTGCCAACCGCGAGCGCAAGGCACGCGTGATCGTGGGCAAGGACACGCGTCGTTCGAGCTACATGTTCGAGGCGGCGCTGGTGAGTGGCTTGGTCGCGAGCGGCGCGGACGCATATATGCTGCACGTGATCCCAACGCCGGGCGTGGCGCATCAGACCGTGGAGGGCTGCTTCGATTGCGGCATCATGATCAGTGCGAGCCACAACCCGTTTTGCGATAACGGCATTAAGCTCGTCAACAGCGACGGCTTTAAGATGGACGAGGACGTGCTGGAGCTCATCGAGGACTATATCGATGGCAAGAGCGAGGTGCCGCTGGCTACGGGCAACCACATCGGTGCCACGGTCGACTACATGCAGGGCCGCAACCGCTACATCGCCTCGCTCATCGCTAGCGCGAACTTTTCGCTGCAGGGCGTCAAGATCGGTCTCGACTGCGCCAACGGCTCGGCATCCTCGGTGGCCAAGCCGGTGTTCGACGCGCTGGGTGCCGATGTGCGCGTGATTAACGCCGCGCCCGATGGTTTTAACATCAACGTTGACTGCGGCTCCACGCATATGGAGCGTCTGCAGCGCCACGTGGTGGAGCAGGGCCTGGACGTTGGCTTTGCCTACGACGGCGATGCCGACCGCTGCCTGGCCGTGGACGAGCGTGGTCGCGTGGTCGACGGCGACCAGATCCTGTATGTGTGCGGCGTGTACCTGAACAAGCACGGTCGCCTTTCGGGCGGTACCGTGGTGCCGACGATCGCCAGCAACTTTGGCCTGGTCAAGTCGCTAGAGCTTGCCGGTCTAAGTGCCGTGACCAGCGGCGTGGGCGACCGTCATGTGTATGCCAAGATGCGCGAGGGCGGCTACAGCCTGGGCGGCGAGCAGACGGGCCACACGATCTTTGGTGATATCGAGCGCACGGGCGACGGCATTATGACCTCGCTGCGCGTGATGGAAGTGATTCGTGCCGAGCGCGAGACGCTCTCGCAGCTCACGGCTCCGTGCAAGCTACTGCCGCAGGCTCAGGTTGCCGTACGCGTGGCGGATAAAGACGCCGCGCTGGGCAACATGGGCGTGCAAGCCGCCATCGCCGAGGCCGAGGCGTCGCTGGCGGGCGAGGGCCGCGTGCTGGTGCGCAAGAGTGGAACCGAGTCGGTGATTCGCGTTTTGGCCGAAGCTCCCGACCAGGCAGCTGCCGACGTCGCCATGAAGCGCATCGCCGCGGCGCTGGAAGCTCTATAGTTACGCGGTTTTACCAAACCGCGTAACGGCTCGACGCTGCAAACGGCCCCAAGCGGCAATCTGACGTTCAATTTCAAGGGCGCGACCAGAAGGTCAGCGCCCTTTCATTTCACGTCACCTTGCTCGCTTAGGGCCGTTTTCGCTGACATTGCCAAGACATCGGCGTCAACATGGTTGGCGTTGGCGATGGTGTGCTGGTCAATCCTTACAGCTCGTAGAGCGTGGTGAACTTGTCCTGCAGGTAGCTGCAGTAGTAGCGGGCATCGAACGCCATGCCGCATGCGCCCTTGATGAGCTCCGGCGCGTCCTTGGCGCGGCCCCACTGCCAAATGTGCTCGCCCAGCCAGGCGCGAACGGGCGCCAAATCGCCGCTCGCACAGGCGCCATTGAGGTCGACACCGTCGCGGCACATGGCCGGCACAAACATGGCATCGTAGGCGCTACCCAGCGCATAGGTGGGGAAGTAGCCAAACGAGCCGCCGCTCCAGTGCGTATCCTGCAGGCAGCCGCGCGTGTCGTCGGGGACGGGAATGCCCAGGTACTCGTCCATAAAGCGATTCCAAAGCGCGGGGATGTCCTTGGCCGTGGCCTCGCCGGCAAACAGCATGCGCTCAATCTGGTAACGCACCATAATATGCAGCGGATAGGTGAGCTCGTCGGCCTCGGTGCGGATCAATGACGGCTGCGCGATGTTCACGGCGTGGTAGAGCGTATCCTCGTCCACGCTGCTATAGACCTCGGGCGCGTGACGGCGCAGCACCTCGAGCAGCGGACCCATAAAGGCGCGACTGCGACCAACGGTGTTCTCGAAAAAGCGGCTCTGGCTCTCGTGGATGCCCATGGAGGTGCCGCCCTCCAGACACGTGCGCGCATAGGCGGGGTTCACGCCCAGCTCGTACATGGTGTGACCGGCCTCGTGGATGATGCTGTAGATGTTGGAGATGCAGTCATTTTCGTAGATGTGCGTCGCGATGCGCGCGTCGCCCACCGAGAAGCCCTCGCTAAACGGATGCTCGGTAAAGGCAAGCGTGGTGTCGTCCAGGTCCAGGCCGACGAGCTTCATCAGGTCGAAGCTCATGGCACGCTGGGCAGCCTCGGGCACGCGGGCGTGCAAAAAGTCGGCAGCGGGCTGCTGGCCGCGCTCGCCGATGGCGTGCACGAGCGGCACGACCGTAGCCTTGACCTCATCGCAAAACGCATCGAAGCTCTTGGCGGAAAGGCCGCGCTCGTACTGGTCAAGCCAAACATCGTATGGGTCGCGCTTGGGGTCCATGAGCTCGGCCTGATGCTTAAGTTGGGCGACGATTCTATCCACATAGGGCTCAAAGCTCGCCCAGTCATTGGCCGTCTTGGCCTTGTGCCACACGGCGTCGGCCTCGCAGGTGAGCCTGGTCCAGGCCTCGGCCTCCTCGGTGGGAATGACGCTCGCTTCGCGCTGGTCGCGGCCGAGTACGCGGATCTCGTCGAGCAGCTGCGGGTCGTCGATCTTGCCGCCGGCGACGGTTTCGCGTGCCAGCGAGCGCACAAGTTCGACAGACTTTTCACTGGTCAGGAGCTTATGATGCTCGCCGGCAAGAGTGCCCATGGCGTCGGCGCGCGCTGCGGCGCCGTTGGCGGGGGCAATGGTCGCGCCGTCAAACTCGGCAATCTTGAGCAGGTACTCGCGGGTCCACAGCTTGCCCTCGAGCTTGCGGAATTTTTTGACGGCCTTATCGACCTTCATGCCTTTGGGCATCTTGCTCGCTGCGGGCTCGGCCTTCTTATCGTGCTTCTTTCCCATACCTATATCCTTGATCTCGCAGACCGGACGCCACGGGTGGGCGTGCGGCCAGTTTGCACAGCTACCTGCCTTGTACCCAGCACGAACAAAACGGAACGCGGCGATACACCCAAACAATGTGGTATCCTGTAGCCCAATGCGTTGACGGAGAGGGTTTTGCCCGCCGCGTCGCCGGCAAGAGAGGGAAGGTCATGGGCTGCAAGCCTTCCTGCGGTGACAAGGGCCAAGCGTTCACTCCCGAGCAGCGACCTCAACGGGCGCGCGGCTAGCGGCGGCGATGTCCCCAGTAGGGAAGCCGTGAGCCTCGCGACAAGGGGCAAAGAGTGGGCGCGGCGGGCCAGACATCCGCCGGGTCAAACAAGGTGGTACCGCGGAATTCAACCGTCCTTGGGCAATACACATGCCCGAGGACGGTTTTTTGTTACCGAACCGGGCCGCGTTTTCGCAACGTCAGACGGCGGCAGCCGCCTCGGCAAGCGGGGAGCGCGAGAGACGAAAGGAAAGACATGAGTCTGATTGATGATCTGGTCAAACTCGAGGAAGAGGCCAAGGAGCTCGTCGCAAGCGCCGACGACGCCGCCAAGCTCGAGGCCGCGCGCGTTGAGCTGCTCGGCCGCAAAGGCCGCATCACCGGCCTGATGCGCATGATGGGCAAGCTCGCCCCCGAGGATCGTCCTGTGATGGGCAAGCGCGCCAACGAGATGCGCCAGCTGATCGAGGGCATGCTCGACGAGCGCACCACCGAGATGAAGGCCGCCGCCCTCAAGCACGCACTCGAGCACGAGGCCGTCGACATCACGCTGCCGGGCATCCGTCCGCAGATCGGTCACCAGCACCTGATCAAGCAGATCATCGAGGAGGCCGAGGACATCTTCTGCGGCATCGGCTACACCGTCGAGTCCGGCCCCATGGTCGACACCTCCTACTACAACTTTACCGCGCTCAACGCCCCCATGGATCACCCGAGCCGCTCGGCCCGCGATACCTTCTACGTGGTCGATAACAACCCCGGCAGCGTCGCGCACCCCGAGGCTCACGCCCACGGCGAGTCCGACGTGCTGCTGCGCACCCAGACCTCGGGCGTGCAGATTCACACCATGGAGTCGCAAAAGCCGCCCATCTACATGATCTGCCCGGGCACCGTCTACCGTCCCGACACGGCCGACGCCTGCCACCTGCCGCAGTTCAACCAGATCGAGGGCCTGGTCGTTGACGAGGGCATCACCTTTGGCGACCTTAAGGGCACGCTCGACTACTTTGTTAAGTGCATGTTTGGCGAGGACCGCAAGACGCGTTACCGCCCGCACTTCTTCCCCTTCACCGAGCCGAGCTGCGAGGTGGACGTGAGCTGCCACGTCTGCGGCGGCAAGGGCTGCAACTTCTGCAAGCACAGCGGCTGGATCGAGATCTTGGGCTGCGGCATGGTCGACCCCAACGTCCTGATCAACTGCGGCATCGACCCCGAGAAGTACACCGGCTTCGCCTTTGGTATTGGCGCCGAGCGCGTCGCGGCCCTGCGCTACGACCTGCCCGACCTGCGCACGTTGATGACTGGTGACATGAGGTTCTTGAACCAGTTCTAGAACGCTTTCTTCTTAGTTGCAGTTTCCGGCTCAAAGCCGCATTTATGAAAGGAGACCAGTTAGATGCGCGTTTCTTACGACTGGCTCAAGACCATGATCGATATTCCGGAGGATCCCAAGACCCTTTCGGACGAATATATCCGTACCGGCACCGAGGTCGAGGCGATCGACACCGTGGGCGAGTCCTTCGACCATGTGGTGACCGCCAAGGTGCTCACCAAGACCCCGCACCCCGATAGCGACCACATGTATGTGTGCTCGGTCGACGTGGGCGACAAGAATCTCGACGCCGACGGCAACCCCACCCCGCTGCAGATCGTCTGCGGCGCGCAGAACTTTGAGGCCGGCGACCATATCGTCACGGCCATGATTGGCGCTGTGCTTCCCGGCGACGTTAAGATCAAGAAGAGCAAGCTTCGCGGCGTTGTGTCCATGGGCATGAACTGCTCTGCGCGCGAGCTCGGCCTGGGCGGTGACCACTCCGGCATCATGATCCTGCCCGAGGATACGCCCTGCGGCATGCCGTTTGCCGAGTACGTGGGCTCGAGCGACACCGTGCTCGACTGCGAGATCACGCCCAACCGTCCCGATTGCCTGTCCATGATCGGCATGGCCCGCGAGACCGGCGCCATTTTCGACCGCGATTTCCACGTTGAGCTGCCCGCCATCAAGGCCGAGACCGGCCGCGCGACCGACGACGAGCTTTCGGTCGAGATTGCCGACGAGGGCCTGTGCGACCGCTATGTCGCCCGCATCGTGCGCAACGTGAAGGTCGGTCCCTCGCCCGACTGGATGGTCAAGCGCCTCAACGCCCTGGGCGTGCGTCCGCACAACAACATCGTCGACATCACCAACTATGTGATGATGCTCACCGGTCAGCCGCTGCATGCCTTTGACCTGGACACCTTTGCCGAACGCGATGGCCATCGCCGCGTGGTGGTTCGCGCCGCCCAACAGGACGAGAAGTTCACGACCCTCGACGGCGAGGAGCGCACGCTCGACGCCGGCATGGGCCTCATCACCGACGGCGAGCGTCCCGTGGCGCTGGCCGGCGTTATGGGCGGCATGGATTCCGAGATCGAGGACGACACCGTCGACGTGATGGTCGAGAGCGCCTGCTTCAACGCCGGCCGCACCTCGCACACCAGCCGCGACCTGTCGCTGATCTCCGACGCCTCCATTCGCTTTGAGCGCCAGGTCGACGAGACCGGCTGCGTGGACGTCGCCAACGTCACCTGCGCGCTGATCGAGGAGATTGCCGGCGGCGAGGTCGCTCCCGGCTACGTCGACGTGTTCCCCGCGCCCAAGACCATCGACAGCATCAAGCTGCGCCTGGCCCGCGTGCACGCCATTTGCGGTGCCGACATCGAGCCCGAGTTTATCGAGCGTTCGCTCACTCGCCTGGGCTGCACCGTCGAGCGGTACGGCGAGGACTTTATGGTCACCCCGCCGAGCTTCCGTCCCGACCTGCCGCGCGAGATCGATCTGATTGAGGAGGTCCTGCGCCTGTGGGGTATGGGCCGCGTGACGGCGACCATCCCGGCTGCCAAGAACCACATCGGCGGCCTGACCCGCGAGCAGAAGCTCACCCGCAAGGTCGGCGAGATCCTGCGCGCCTGCGGCCTCAACGAGACCACGACCTTTGGCTTTGCCGCCCCGGGCGACCTGGAGAAGATCGGTATGTCCACCGAGGGCCGCGGCTGCCCCGTGGTGCTCATGAATCCGCTGGTGGCCGAGCAGACCGAGATGCGCCGCTCGCTGCTGCCGGGCCTGCTGCAATCCGTGGCCTATAACGAGGCCCACGGCACGCCCAACGTGCATCTGTACGAGGTCGGCAGCCTGTTTCACGGTCGCGAGAACGCCAGCCTGCCCAAGGAGACCAAGTCCGTGGCGGGCGTGCTCTCGGGCCAGTGGAGTGAGCAGTCTTGGAACATGAAGTACCGCAAGCTGCGCTTCTTCTTTGGCAAGGGCATTGTCGAGGAGCTGCTTGCCCAGCTGCGCATCGAGAAGGTTCGCTTCCGTCCCGTCGAGGGCGAGGGCTACGCTTTCTTGCAGCCGGGTCGTGCGGCCGAGGTTCTGTCCGGCGGCACCGTGCTGGGCTGGGTCGGCGAGATTCACCCCGAGGCGCGCGAAGCCATGGGCATCGACGAGGTCGTCGTTGCCTTTGCGCTCGACCTGGACAAACTGATCAAGGGCGCCCGCAACCAGGAGAACTACCGCGAGTTCTCGCAGTATCCGGCTGTTGAGCACGACCTGGCTATCGTGGTCGATAACTCCGTGACCTGCGAGGATCTTGAGCGCCGCATTACCAGCGCTGGCGGCAAGCTGCTCGAGGGCGTGCGCCTGTTCGACGTCTACCGCGATCCCATCCGCATCGGAGCGGGCAAGAAGTCCATGGCCTTTGCGCTTACGTATCGCTCCGATGACCACACGCTCACCAGCGAAGAGGTCGAGAAGGCGCACCAGAAGATCGTCACCAAGGTGTGCAAGGGCGTAAACGGCGAGGTCCGCGGCTAGGTCTTGCGCTGGGGTATAGGTCAGCGGTGGCTGCTGGCGAGTCCTACGTGACCGCTATGCTCGGTATAAGGCGCTGCTGAGCCTGCATATATGACACGCGCATTACATAACGGCGTGCTGCTTTGTCGGCAGCGCGCCGTTTTGCTATGATAGCCCGCGGCGTGTTACGAATCTGACATTACGTAATACTGACAAGGTGATTTAGGCGACGTTGCAATTTCGTGCGCCGATAACCGGGAGGCGTATATGCACATTCCAGACAACTACCTGTCCCCGCAGACCGATGCCGTCATGGCGGTGGCGATGGTGCCCGTATGGGTTCACTGCATCAAAAAGGTGCGCGCCACGCTCGATCGCGAGCATATGGCGTTCCTGGGCATCTGCGCCGCATTCTCCTTCTTGCTCATGATGTTCAACGTGCCGCTGCCCGGCGGTACCACTGGTCACGCCGTTGGTGGCGCGCTCATCGCGCTGCTGCTGGGCCCCGAGGCTGCTGCCATTGCGGTTTCGGTTGCGCTGGCGCTGCAGGCGCTGCTGTTTGGCGACGGCGGCATCCTGTCCTTTGGAGCCAACTGCTTTAACATGGCCTTTGTGCTGCCGTTTGCCGCTGCTATCGTGTTCCGTGCGCTCAACAGCCGTTTGCACGACAAAAGCTGGGGCACCTCGGTTTCGGCCATCGTAAGCGGCTGGGTTGGCCTGTGCCTGGCGGCCCTGTGCGCGGCAATCGAGTTCGGTATTCAGCCGATGCTCTTCACCAACGCTTCGGGCGCCCCGCTGTACTGCCCCTTCCCGCTGTCCGTGGCTATTCCGGCCATGTTGGTCCCGCATATGCTGGTTGCCGGTGTGGTCGAGGGCGTGGCGACGGCCGCCATCTACGGTTTCATTAAGAAGACGGCGCCGAGCATTATCGTCGGCCCCGAGGCCGCCGATGGTCAGCTTGCCGCCGAGGGCGCTGCTGCCAAGAAGACCTCGCTGGTCCCCACGCTCATCCTGGTTGCCATGCTTGTCGTAGCCACGCCGCTGGGCCTGCTGGCCACGGGTGACGCCTGGGGTGAGTGGGATGCCGAGGGCGCTGCGGTTGCCGTCCAGGAAGCCGGCGACGATAGCCTGCAGGCTTCGGCCGGCCTCGACACTCCGACCTTTGCCGACGCTCTGCCCACGGGCGATTATCTGCAGGCCTATTCCGAGGAGCAGGGCCTTGGCTTTGCCGGCCAGGCCGCGATGTATATTCTTTCGGGCGTGATTGGTGTGGCGGTGCTCACCATCGCATTCCGTCTGATCTCGCTGACAGTTAAGGAAAGCGGGGCTCATGGCGACGGTCGAGCTGCCTAGCTGGCTTGCGGACGCGCAGCGTTACGAGCCCACGGGCGCTCGGCATCGTGTGATGCAAAAGAACGTCCTGCACCTGGCGAGCCTGCTTGAGCGGGTCCGCCTGGGTGGAGGCGCGCACGAGGGCGGGTCGATGGTCGACCGCGCCCTTTCTTGCGTTTCGGCTCCGGTGCGCCTGGTGGGGATGTTCGTCTGCGTCCTGTGCGTGTGTCTGACGCAGAGCCCGCTGTACCTGATGCTGATGGCGGCTATCGCGCTGGTGCTGGTCGCGGTGCGCCCCGCGCGCGGGTTGCGCGCGACTTTTGTACCGGCGCTTGGCGCCACGGGGCTTGCGGTGGTTCTGGCGCTGCCTGCCCTGTTGCTGAGCGCGTCTGCCACGGGCGCCATGCTCAAGATCTCGCTCAAGACGTTTATTAATGTGTCGCTGGTGCTGGGTGTTTCGTGGACGCTCACCTGGAGCCGCATGTCGGCGGCGCTCAAGATGCTGCACCTGCCCGACGAGGTTATCTTTACGTTTGATATGGCGCTCAAGCATATTGAGGTGCTGGGACGCACGGCGCACGATCTGTGCGAATCGGTCATGCTGCGCAGCGTCGGTTCCGCGCCTGCGGGTTTTTCGCGCACCGATTCGCTGGCGGGTATCATGGGCATGACGTTTATCAAGGCGATGGAATGCAGCCGCGCGATGGACGAGGCCATGCTGTGTCGCGGCTTCGCCGGCGTGTATCCGGCGCCTGCACGGAGCGGCTTTGGCTGGCGCGATGCGGTTTACGCGGCCGTTGTGGCGTTGCTCGCCGTGTTGTGCGCGGTGCTGTAGCGCGGACGGTCGAACCGTTGATGTGAGTAGGGAAGGGCGACGTTTTGGCAAACGATACGAATAACGCGATGGGTGCGAGCGGTGCTGCCGGCGCCGAGGTCACTTCGCTCATCGAGTTTCGCGACGTGGTGTTTTCCTATGCGGGTCATACGGTGGTCGATGGCGTTTCATTGCAGGTGAACCGTGGAGAGCTCGTTGCTCTGCTCGGTCCCAACGGCTGCGGCAAGACGACGATTATGCGTCTTATCAATGGCCTTGAGCTTGCGGACACGGGTGCGTACCTGTTTGACGGGCGCGTGGTCGATGCGGCATATCTCAAGGATTCCGCGACGGCCCAACGGTTCCATCAACGCGTGGGCTTTGTGTTCCAGAATGCCGATGCGCAGCTCTTTTGCGCCACGGTCGGCGAGGAAGTCGCGTTTGGCCCGGCTCAAATGGGGCTGCCGGCAGACGAGCTCGAGCGCCGCGTGCGCGATGCCATGGGGCTGTTCCAGGTTGCCGACCTTGCCGACGCCTCTCCCTATCAGCTCTCGGGCGGGCAAAAGAAGCGCGTTGCGCTGGCCGCGGTGGTGTCGATGAACCCGGATATCCTGGTGCTCGACGAGCCCACCAACGGACTTGACGAGGACTCGTGCGACATCGTGGTCAACTTTCTACTGGCCTATGTTGCTGCCGGCAAGACGGTCTTGATGAGCACACATCATCAGGATTTGGTGCGGCGCCTGGGCGCCCGCGCCATCTATATCGATCGATATCACCATGTGGTCGAGGCGCCTTCGCCGTCGTATGGAACCGAGAGCGGCGCTGCGGAATAGTTGCTGCGTAGAGCGTGCGTAGCCGCCCGCGCGGCTTTGCCGTGATGGTATAGTTATCCAGGTTTTTTTATGGGGGTGGCTATGCCAAGCTGGAACATTCATATCGCTCAGACGGAGCGTTTGCTGGAGCGCACCGGTGCGCTTGCCAATAGCGTGCGCGACCGCAATGCCTTTTTGTTTGGCTGCGTGGTTCCGGATATCTTCGTGGGCTATATGGTCCCTGGCATTGCCGATCCCATCCCGTACCGCATTACGCACTTTGCCAAGCCTGAGCCCATCCCTAAGCCTCGTGAGCATGAGTTCTGGGATACCTATGTGGCGCCGCTGCTCAAAGGGGCGCCTGTTGGTACGCTGGCTGCCGCGACCTCGATTGTCGAGGAGCGTGAGCGACTCAATCGGGTGCATTATCCCCAACGTTACAAGGACGCCGAGCCGGTTGCCGGTCCCGGTGCTAGTGAGCTTTCGCTCGCGCCCGATGACGTGGCGCAGTCGCTGCTCGATCTGACGCTGGGCGTTTGGTCTCACCTTGTGGCCGATACTGTGTGGAATACCCGCGTGAACCAATACCTAGAGGCGCACGGCGGCAAGCCGTGCGAGGAATTCCGCATTAAAAAGCAAGGCGACTTTGACTGGTTTGGCAAGACGCTCGGCATTGTTTCGATTCCGCGCGCGACCGATCGCCTCTATACTGCGGCGACGCGTTTTGGTCAGTATCCCATCCATAAGGAGTATGTGCTCAAGACCATCGGCGTCATGCACGAGATCGTGCGCGAAAACCCCGGCGAGCCCGATCATCCGCCGTATCGCTTGCTAACCGAGGAGTTTTTCGATGCAACGTTTACCGAGGTCGTCGAGCTAACTGAGGTGGGATTTGCTGCCCGCGTCGAATCGCCCGATGTGCCCGCGCTTCCCCTGATCGCTAGCTGCTAGCTGGTCGGCCCGGCAGTGAACAGCTCATCCCAATTGACAAGTAGCTCTTGCCGCAGGGCATCTTCGGTGGTGCGTTCCTGATCGGTCTTTGGGGTGTAGGGAAGTCCAGCCTTTTTATGGATGAGTTTGGCTAGGTTGCCAAAGCTCCTTTTGTCCTTGATCTGATCATAGGTAATTTGGATGACGTCGTAGCCCATGCTTGTGAGGGCGGTGGTGCGCTCGGCATCGGAGAGGCTCGCGGCTTCGCTGTCGTGGGCGGAGCGGCCTTGGCATTCAAGGATGACGCCCATGCTGTCGGTGGCGCTTTCGATGAGGATATCGGCGTAGCAGCAGGTTTTGTCATACAGCGAACGCGCGGCTTCGCTGAGCGGGATGCGCGCGTTATTGGTGATGTCGATGCCCAGACCGCCCTCATCGCGGGGGAGCGAGATGAGCATGGACGTCTGGACTTCGAAGGGCGAGGCGGTCTGTCCTGTCATGCGTTCGGCGGCCCAGCGGAGCTGCTTAACGCCGCGCAGGCCTGCGGCCTGCTTGGCGAACGCGGCGATATCCGCTGCGGCAAGAAGCGGCGTGCGCTTCCACAAGCTGGTGTTCTTGCCCTTGGTGTCGTTAACTCGCTCCCAGCCGCAGTTGGGTGGAATGAGCTTAAGCGAAATAGCTTCATCGAGTTGTTGTTGCGTTCGCTCGCAGGGCTTAAACACTGCAAAGGAGCCGCACATCTCGTAGCAAGCCATGAGTAACTGGCTGCGTGAGACCTGCGTGGCAAGGCTGAGCAGCGTTAACTCCGGTGAAGTGACATCAAACCCATGCTCAGTCTGCCTAAACGACCCAGGAGGCGGCTCTTGGGTCAGGAGGTGTGACTTGAACAAACTCCGTGATCCGACTTGCTCGCGACTGAACACAAATCGATGAAGCGGCATATGAAGAAGGTCTTCAACAAGCGCATGGTTCCCAAGGGCGCAACATCTGCGATCCATATTGCCAAGGCTAATGGCGGGGTAAAGGCCTAATACCTGCGGCGGAATACGGTGATAGTAAAAAGCGGATTGACCGCATAGCGTCAGGTCCATGACGTCCTCCTGGTCGAAATGTGCTTTTGGACCGTGCGATGCCAGCGTCAATTCGGAAGTATGCGGCAAAATCTGAACCCTGTGAGCAGACCTGGCTTTTGAGGCTAGTTTATCAGGCATTTTGTTGCGAAAAAACGAGGTGTGCTCGGTGGTCTCAGAATTTGCCGCATACTTCCGAAAACCAGGTCGATCTGGCTTTTGCTAAAACGATTTATCAGCGTCGGTTAAGGTGTGGGTTTGCCACCGGGCGAACACTTTTAGCGCTTGGGACTTTATTTTATGGGCCTCGAAGGGTGAATTTCGCACTTTTGGTAAAGAAATGAGTGCGTGTTTTGCTGTGCGCCGGCATTGGCACAGAAAAAGGGCCCGGAAGGCTTTGCCTTCCGGGCCCTTTGCAATGCAAGTGTGCTTGCAAGTACGACTTAGCGCACCTGAGCGACGTAAGCGACGTTGGTCGAGGAGACCTTGTCCTCGAGCTGGACGCTCATGCGGGGATCGCCGGCGGTAGCGACGGTCAGGTCGCCGGTCTTGACGTAGCCGAGCTCCTTAGCGGTCTCAATCGCCTTGACGATCGTGCCGTTGACGGTGCCCTGGGTAATCTCGGCCTGGTGCGGGATAACGCCCCAGTACATGATCATCTGCTGGACGGCCCACTCGTGGCGGGAGAACGCGCAGATCGGCATGTTGGGACGGAAGTGCGAAATCAGGCGAGCGGTACGACCGGTGGTCGTCGGCACGGTGATGCACTTGGCGCCAACGGTGGTAGCCATGTTCACAGCGGACATACCCACAACGTTGTTGACAACACGGGTGCCGTGAGCATCGGCCGGAACCTCGAGCGGAGCGTGAGCCGGGAGGTACTTCTCGGTCTCGAGAGCAATGCTGGCCTGCATCTTGACGGCCTCGACCGGGTACTTACCGGCAGCGGACTCGCCGGACAGCATGACGGCGTCGGTGCCGTCGTAGATGGCGTTAGCAACGTCGGCAACCTCGGCGCGCGTCGGGCGCGGGTTCTGCTGCATGGAGTCGAGCATCTGCGTAGCGGTGATAACGGGCTTGTAGGCCGCGTTGCACTTGGCGATGATCTCCTTCTGGATGTGCGGAACAAGCTCGGGCTTGATCTCGATGCCCAGGTCGCCACGGGCGACCATGATGCCATCGGAAGCCTCGAGGATCTCGTCGAAGTTCTCGACGCCCAGGGCGCACTCGATCTTCGGGAAGATCGTCACGTGCTCGCCGCCGTTCTCGCGGCAAAGCTCGCGGATGCCGCGGACGGACTCGCCGTCACGGATGAAGGAAGCGGCGATGTAGTCGATGTTCTCGGTCAGGCCAAAGAGGATGTCCTGACGATCGCGCTCGGTGATAGCGGGCAGCGAGATGTTGACGTTGGGCATGTTGACGCCCTTGCGCTCGCCGATCAGGCCGTCGTTCTTGACGACGCAGGTCATGTCCTGGCCGTCGACGGACTCGACCTCGAGGGCAACCAGGCCGTCATCGATCAGGATGAGGGAGCCCTTCTCGACCTCGGAGGGCAGAGCCAGGTAGTCGAGGGAGATGTGCTCAGCGGTGCCGTGGAAATCCTCGGTCGTGGGCTGAGCGGTGACGACGATCTTGTCGCCGGTCTTGACGGCAACCTTCTTGCCATCGACCAGAAGGCCGGTGCGGACCTCGGGGCCCTTGGTGTCGAGCAGGATGCCGACGGGCATACCGAGCTCCTTGGAAATACGACGGACGCGCTCGATGCGACCGTGGTGCTCGTCGTAGGAGCCGTGCGAGAAGTTAAAACGGGCGACGTTCATGCCCGCCTTGATCATCTCGCGGATGGTCTCGTCGCTATCGCAGGCGGGACCCATGGTGCATACAATCTTAGTGCGCTTGTACATTCAGACCTCCATCTGACATCGTCTTGCGCTGATAGATAAACCATAAGAAATAAAACTGAGTTGATTATAACGAAATGGCGACCGAATACCCCAAAAAATCGACCGTATGCCGAATTAGAAGTTCATTTTTTGCGGAAAAACGGTATATGCAAAAACTTTACCAACCGTTCTAACCGCTGCTATCTGGGCGATATTTCAATTTGATGATGCGCCGAAGAAAAAACGTTTTGTCAATGTTGAGCATCACACGGCCTGCACCGTTGCTTATGGACCATATTTCCAAATGGATTGTTTTGGCTAGACGCGTTGCTTTGGGGTACCATAGCTCCACTATCAACTGCCGCTCAGCACGGCAGCCTTGATGAGCCCTTGCCCTTCTCCTGGGAATTATGATCGGGCATCAATCTGCTGAGTGGCCCGAATCCCAGGAGGGGACTCTATATGCAAAAGGAATACCTGTCCGCCGCGGCGGAGGTTCTCAGCGACCAGGGTGTCGATGAGAACCTCGGCCTGAGCGACGACGAGGCGTCGTCGCGCCTCGCTAAGACAGGCCCTAACAAGCTCGAGGAAGCCGAGAAGACGCCGCTGTGGAAGCGTTTCTTTGAGCAGATGGCCGATCCCATGGTCATCATGCTGATCGTTGCCGCCGTCATCAGTGCGCTCACGGGCATGGTCAAGGGCGAGCCCGACTTTGCCGATGTCGTCATCATCATGTTCGTCGTTATCGTCAACTCGGTGCTGGGCGTGGTCCAGGAAGCCAAGAGCGAAGAAGCCCTCGAGGCCCTGCAGGAGATGAGCGCGGCGCAGTCCAAGGTACTGCGCGACGGCAAGCTCGTGCACCTGCCGAGCGCCGAGCTCGTGCCCGGTGACGTGATCATGCTCGAGGCGGGCGACTCCGTTCCGGCCGACTGCCGCGTGCTCGAGAGTGCCACGATGAAGATCGAAGAGGCTGCACTCACCGGCGAGTCCGTGCCCGTAGAGAAGCACGCCAACGTGATCGAGCTTGCCGCGGGCACCGATGACGTGCCGCTCGGCGACCGCAAGAACATGTGCTACATGGGCTCTACCGTGGTGTACGGCCGCGGCCGCGCCGTCGTGGTCGGTACCGGCATGGATACCGAGATGGGCAAGATCGCCGGCGCCCTGGCCGAGGCCAAGGAAGAGCTTACGCCGCTGCAGGTGAAGCTTGCCGAGCTCAGCCGCATCCTTACCATCATGGTGATCGTCATCTGCGTCGTCATCTTTGGCGTCGACATCATCCGTCACGGCGTGGGCAACGTCCTCACCGACCCGACTGCCCTGCTCGACACCTTTATGGTCGCCGTCTCGCTTGCCGTCGCCGCCATCCCCGAGGGCCTGGTCGCCGTCGTGACCATCGTGCTGTCGCTTGGCGTGACCAAGATGGCCAAGCGCCAGGCGATTATCCGCAAGCTTTCTGCCGTCGAGACCCTCGGCTGCACGCAGACCATCTGCTCCGACAAGACCGGCACCCTTACCCAGAACAAGATGACCGTCGTCAAGCACGAGCTCGCTGCGCCTAAGGAGAAGTTCCTGGCAGGTATGGCCCTTTGCTCCGATGCCCAGTGGGACGAGGAGCTGGGCGAGGCCGTGGGCGAGCCGACTGAGTGTGCGCTCGTCAACGACGCCGGCAAGGCTGGTCTCACCGGCCTGACTGCCGAGCACCCGCGCGTGGGCGAGGCCCCGTTCGACTCGGGCCGCAAGATGATGTCCGTGGTCGTCGAGACCCTGGATGGCGAGTACGAGCAGTACACCAAGGGCGCGCCCGACGTGGTGATCGGCCTGTGCACCCATATCTACGAGGGCGAAAAGGTCGTCCCGCTGACCGAGGAGCGTCGCGCCGAGCTCGTGGCCGCCAACAAGGCCATGGCCGACGAGGCCCTGCGCGTGTTGGCGCTGGCAAGCCGCACCTACACCGAGGTCCCGAGCGACTGCAGCCCCGCTGCGCTCGAGCATGACCTGGTCTTCTGCGGCCTGTCCGGCATGATTGACCCTGTCCGCCCCGAGGTCGCCGACGCCATCCGCGAGGCCCATGACGCCGGTATCCGCACCGTCATGATCACGGGCGACCACATCGACACCGCCGTGGCCATCGCCAAGCAGCTGGGAATCGTCACCGATCGCAGCCATGCCATCACCGGTGCCGACCTCGATCGCATGAGCGACGAGGAGCTCGACGCGCACATCGAGGACTACGGCGTGTACGCTCGCGTCCAGCCCGAGCACAAGACCCGCATCGTCGAGGCCTGGAAGTCGCGCGACCAGATCGTGGCCATGACGGGCGACGGCGTCAACGACGCCCCGTCCATCAAGCGCGCCGACATCGGCGTGGGCATGGGCATCACCGGTACCGACGTCACCAAGAACGTTGCCGACATGGTGCTTGCCGACGACAACTTCGCCACCATCATCGGTGCTTGCGAAGAGGGCCGTCGCATCTACGACAACATCCGCAAGGTCATCCAGTTCCTGCTTTCGGCTAACCTTGCCGAGGTGTTCTCGGTGTTTATCGCCACGCTCATCGGCTTTACCATCTTCCAGCCGGTGCAGCTGCTGTGGGTGAACCTGGTCACCGACTGCTTCCCCGCGCTCGCGCTGGGCATGGAGGACGCCGAGGGTGACATCATGAAGCGCAAGCCGCGCAACGCCAAGGACGGCGTCTTTGCCGGCAATATGGGCCTGGACTGTGTGGTTCAGGGCATGATCATCACCGCGCTGGTGCTGGCGAGCTTCTTTGTGGGCGTGTACTTTGACATGGGCTACATCCACATCGCCGATATGATCGCCGGCAATGCCGACGAGGAAGGCGTGATGATGGCGTTCATCACGCTCAACATGGTCGAGATCTTCCACTGCTTCAATATGCGCAGCCGTCGTGCGTCGCTGTTTAGCATGAAGAAGCAGAACAAGTGGCTGTGGGCATCTGCCGCGCTGGCGCTGGTACTGACGGTTATCGTGACCGTTCAGCCGACGCTTGCCGAGATGTTCTTTGGCCCCGTGACGCTTGAGCTCAAGGGCGTTATCGCCGCCCTGGGCCTTGCCTTCCTGATCATTCCGTTGATGGAGATCTACAAGGCGATCATGCGCGCAGTGGAGAAAGAGTAACGCTCTCGTTCGGGCCCGCCCCACGCCCTTTCTCCCTCACTGGTCCTCGCGCTTTGCGCTGCGGGATCGTTCGGGAGAAAGGGCTTCCGGGGCGGGCCCTGCGCTATCCTTGCTGGCTTCTCTCCCCGTGCGGATGAAAAGGGCTGAGGGAAAGTATGTGAGCTGGTCGGGCTTTGCCCGGCCAGCTCTTTTTGATTTAAAATACCCGCTCAGTTGTGATTTGTGGTGCTGGGAGGCGCTTGTGGGCAAGGCGAAGGCTAAGGCGAAGAAAAAGACGACGGGGGCGCGGGCTAAGCGCGATCGTCGTCGGAAGCTTGCGACCGAAGCTCCCGCGTCTGCCGAGGAGCTGCTGGCAAGCGTGCCGGGACTCGATGCGCTGCAGGATGTTCCGGCGTTCGACGATCTGCCGGTCGATGATGCTCAGCGGGCTGCCTTCGATGATTTTTGTGCTCGGGCCGAGGAGCCCGAGCAGATGCAGCTTGGTGCCGTGGTGCGCCTGGATCGTGGGTTTCCGCTGGTGGCGACTGCCGATGACACCTTTCGTGCCGAGCATGCCGTGGGGTTTGCCAAGTCGCGTGGCGAGGACGAGGTTCTGCTGCCCGCCGTGGGCGACCGCGTGGCGGTGCGTCGTGCGCCCGGGCACGACATGGGCGTGATCGAGTGCGTGCTGCCACGCCGCACGAGTTTTGAGCGCTGGCGCGGACGCGCTCGCGGCGAGCGTCAGGTGCTTTGCTCCAACGTGGATAGCGTGCTGATCGTGCAGGCGCTCGGCGCCGGCGAGGTACTGCTCGACCGCGTGGCGCGCTCGCTGGTGTTGGCACTCGACTGCGATGCCGAGCCGGTGGTGGTACTCACCAAGGCCGACCGCTGCGACGCCGATGAGCTCGAGCGCGATCTGGACCGTGTGCACCGCTTGGTGGGTCCGGACGTGCGCGTGATCGTGACGTCCTCTGCCGAGGGTCGTGGCCTGGATGAGGTGCGCGCCTGCGTGCCCGCCGGGAGCTGCGCCATGATCTTGGGTGAATCGGGTGCTGGCAAGTCGACGCTGCTCAACGCGCTGCTGGGTCACGATACGTTGGCGACCGGCGGCGTACGTGAGCGCGATGACCAGGGTCGCCACACCACGGTCGCGCGCGTGATGGTGGCGCTGCCGGGCGAAGCCGGCGTTATTGCTGACGCGCCGGGCCTGCGCAGTCTGCCGCTCGTGGGGCATGAGCGGGGCTTGGCACGCGCGTTTCCCGAGATCGTCGAGGCGTCGCGTGCGTGCCGGTTTGGCGACTGCACGCATACCCACGAACCGGGCTGCGCCGTTCGCGAGGCCGAGGATGCCGGGCAAATCGACAGCCTGCGCCTGGAGACGTTCCAAAACCTGGCGTCATCCATGCGTGTGAGTGCTCAGATGCTCGATCCCGATGTCCATCTGTAATTGAATCTACCTATGACAGCCGTCTCCCAATGGTACGGGAGGCGGCTTTTTTATTGCCGATGCGCCCCTAAACGTGCGTTTTGCTGACGTGCTGACCAAAACCTTGCCACGAGCTTGACGGGCCGGTCAGCTTTTGGTCGGCAATTGGTTTGACACTCAAAACCAAGATCGCGATCGCACCGTTTTGCTGCTTGCCCGCTCGGACAATGGTGCTACGGGCATCCGCCCGGTGCTACCTTGAGAGGAGCGGCCGTGAACAAGAGCAAACGCATCGCCATCAGTCTAATCGCGGGTGTGCTAGCCGCGCTGCTCTGCATGGTCTACGCATCGTCGATTCGCTCGCAGGCTGAGCAGGTCCAGGCCGAGACGCTGGCCAAGTATGGCGGCGATCGCGTCGAGGTGTGCGTCGCGGCGCGTGATATCGATGTGGGCGAGACCCTCGACGAGACCAATGTCATAACCCAGGAATGGCTGGCGAGCCTACTGCCGCGCGATGCGGCGACCGAGTTGCGCCAGGTGCGCGGCGACGTGACGACCTCACGCATCCCTAAAAATGCCGTGATTTGCGATGCCTACACCAAGGCCGAAAGCCACAAGCTCGAGGTGCCCAAAGGCAAGGTCGCCGTTTCGGTGGCGGTCGATGCCGAGCATTCGGTCGGGGGCGCCACGGGCGTGGGCAGCTACGTGGACGTGTACGTGCAAAAGGACGGCGTGACCGATCGGCTGTGCGGTGCGCGCGTGATCGATACCAGCGAAGAGGCCGGCGCCACGCGCGAAGGCAAGATCGAATGGGTGACGCTGGCGGCCGACCCCGAAGACGTTAAGGAATTGCTGGGGGCCTCGGGCAAGGGGGCGGTCAGTTTGACGATTCCCGCCACGGTGCGCAGCAAAAAGAGCGGAGGCGACGAGTGATGAAGGCGATCTGGCTTGCATGCTGCGCGTGTGGTGATTACGGATTGCTGCAGCGGGAAGTCGAGGGCCGCGATGCGGGCGCGCAGGTGCTTCGCGTGGGTGACCTGGATGGGCTGGTGTCCATGGCACGGGCGTTTCCGTCGCGTCGCGGGGCGGCGATTATCGCGGCAGCCCTGTTCGATGCCGAAGACGTGCGAAAGACCGTTGCGCGCCTGACGGCCGAGGGCCGCGTGAGCCGCGTGGTCGTACTGATAGAGACGCTCGATCCTTCGGATATCGAGAGGCTGTTTCGCGCAGGGGCGACCGAGGTTATCGCTGCGCGCAGCATATGCGGCAACGGGCGCGCGGGCGAGGGAACGGTTGATTGCGACCGGTGTCTGACGATTGAGCCCGATGCTTTTGTTGATAGGGAACCCGGGGCGCCTCGCGCTACAAGAGGCCCGCGTGTTGATGATTGTGGAAAAGCGGAAGCCGAGCATGGTCGGTGTCCCCGGGACCCCCTTGCATACGATGAAGTCGGAGAGCCGGTGCCGTATGGCGAGGATCTTTTGGCTGTAGATATGGGATACGTGCATGGCGTGAGCCTGGTCGATGAGCTCGACGAGGTTGAGGGACTTGCCGGGAACGACAATGTTCGTGTCGGTGCGACCGTGAAGTTCCCAGATTCGGCCCCGCGGACCGAGCAGCCTGCCATGCCGGCTTGGGCGCAGCATATGAGCGCTTCCGGGGAGACGGGGACGTTGCCGCCCGTGCCGGCGCCGCCTGCCCCCACGCCGTCGGCGGATGCCGCCGCTTCGTCGCATCGAGCCCCGGTTGTCTGCGCCGTCTCGGGTTCGGGCGGTTGCGGCAAGTCGACGATCGTCGCCGCCATGGCGCACGCGGCGTCGCTGCTGGGCCTGCGTGCTGCCGTGCTCGACTTGGACCTGATGTTTGGAAACCTCTACGACCTGCTGGGTGCCGATGCCCCGCATGACATGGCGACGCTTATCGAGCCATCGGCTGCGGGCGCACTCGCCGAATCGGACATCGTGGCCGCCTCGATGCGCGTGGCCCCGGGCGTCACGCTTTGGGGCCCGGTCGCCGCGCCCGAACAGGCCGAGCTCATAGCGCGTCCGGTGGAGCTGTTGCTCGATGTCTTGCGCCGCGAATCCGACGTGGTGCTTGTCGACACCTCGGTCTTTTGGGGCGACGCCGTGGCGGCCGCGGTGGCGGCGAGCGACCGCTGCCTGGTCGTGGGCGATCCATCGGTGTCGTCTGCGACGTCCGCGGCACGCGTTATCGAGCTGGCGAGCCGTGTGGGCGTGCCGCGTACGCGCATGAGCGCCGTATTCAACCGGTTTGGCGCGCGCGGCGCTGACGAGGATGTCGCCATGCGCTTTGAGATTACCTGCGCGTTGAGCTCCAAGATCCGCATTGCCGACGGCGGGCAGGACTTGGCGGCGCTCATGGCGTTTGGGCGCGCTGACGAGGCAGTGGGGCAGACCAGCGCTTTTGCGACCAGCGTGCGCGAGGCCACGCGCGAGATGCTCGTGGAACTGGGGTGCGCCGTCGGCCCTTGGAGCGATATGGTCGCCGACCGTGCAATGCGCACCGAACGCCCGCGTATTCGCCTTCCCTGGTCGCGCGAGGGTGATTCGCGATGAGTTTGCAAACAAGGATTAAGGAAGCCGGTGCAGCCGCGGCGACAGTGCCTGTTGATGCGGGACGCCACCGTGCCGTCAAGCGCCGCACCAAACGCGCCGTGATGGACCGCATGGGCTATGACGAGGTGGCGCGTATCAGCGCATACATCGATCCGGCGCGCGCCCGCTCGGAATTGCGTCCTGCGGTGGAGGCGGCGCTCAACGTGGAGGAGCCGACTGACCTGGCGACGCCCGAGCGCGAGACCATCATCGACGAGATCTTGGACGACGTGGTGGGCCTGGGCCCGCTGCAGCCGCTCATCGAGGACGACACCGTCACCGAGATCATGGTCAACGGTTGCCGCTCGGCTTTCTTTGAACGCGGCGGCGTCTTATATCCCATCGAGCATGCATTTGAGGATGACGAGCAGATCCGCGTGCTCATCGACCGCATCATCTCGCCGCTGGGCAGGCGCATCGACGAGCGCAGCCCCATTGTCAACGCCCGCCTCAAGACGGGCTATCGCGTCAACGCGGTGATCCCGCCCGTGGCGATTGATGGACCAATCCTCACCATCCGCAAGTTCTCAGATCGCATCTGTTCGTTGGACGAGCTTGTGGGCTTGGGGTCGCTGCCGCTTTGGTATGCGCAACTGCTGTCCTGTGCGGTGTCGCTGCGTCAAGATCTGGCGGTTGCGGGTGGCACGGGATCGGGCAAGACCACGCTGCTCAACGCGCTGTCGTGCGAGATATCCACCGGCGAGCGCATCGTGACGATCGAGGACTCCGCCGAGCTCAAGTTTGCGCATCACCCGCATGTGGTTCGCCTGGAGGCGCGCGAGGCTTCAATTGAGGGCGAGGGCGCGGTGACAATCCGCGATCTGGTGACCAACGCCCTGCGCATGCGTCCCGACCGTATTGTGGTGGGTGAGGTGCGCGGTGCGGAATGTTGCGACATGCTGCAGGCCATGAACACCGGGCACGACGGATCGCTCACCACGCTTCATGCGGGCACCGAGCAGGAGACCGTGGTGCGTTTGACGCTGCTTGCGCGCTATGGCATCGATCTGCCGAGCGAGCTTATCGAGGAGCAGATTGCCATGGCGCTCGACGGCATCGTGATGTCCGAGCGTCATGCGGACGGCAGGCGTTTCGTGTCCTCCTATTCGGGGGTGCGACGCGGCGCGTCGGGCGGCGTGGAGCTTGAGCGCTACGTGACGTTCGATGCCGCCACGCGCACCTGGACGCTCGATCGCGAGCCTCCGTTTATCGCGGAGGGCCTGCGCTCGGGAACGCTCACACAAGAGGAGGTGGACGAATGGAGATCGTTGTGCCCCTCGTCGTAGGGGGCTTGACGGGGCTTTCGGCCGCGGTGGCGTGTGGGGCGGAGCCTCGTGCGCCGCGCGTGCCGCCGGCGGAGCTGGTCAGTCATGCGCTTGAGTCGGTTGCCGAGAGGCTGCCGCGCGAGTTGGTAGAAAACGACCTGCTAAAAAAGATTGCCCACTCCTGGGCGGCGCTGGTTCCGGCACATCGCGTTGGCCTTGTCATCGAGGATGACAAGGCGCGACTGGCATGCTTACTGCTGTCGAGTGGTGTCTGCGGCATTGCCCTGACTGTCGTATCGCTGTCGCCCATCGGCTTTGTCCTGGGGCTGCTCGCACCGTTTGGCGTAGGCGCCGCTCGCGACACCTTCGACCGTCGCCGCGAGCAACACGATGTGGAAGAAGCCATGCCCGAGGCCTTTACGGCACTCTCTATGTCGCTCGCCTCGGGTCATTCGCTGGCCCAGGGCATGAGGTTTGTGGGAACTCACGCGCAAGAGCCAGTGCATACCGAGTTTTTGCGCGTGGCGACGGCGATCGACTGCGGCGTCTCGGCGACTGATGCGTTGGATGACCTACTCGACCGTATCGATGCCCCCGGCCTTTCGCTTGTCACCTTGGCGCTCAAGGTGTCGCAGCGAACCGGTGCCCCGCTTGCCGACCTGTTGTCCGAGGCGTCGAGCATGGTGGGGGAGCGCATTGAGCTCAAGCGCCGCTTGGACGTCAAGACATCGCAGGCTCGTATGTCGGCACACATGGTCTCGGCGATGCCGGCGGGTATGTGCGCGGTGCTGCCGCTGCTTTCGGCCGACTTTCGCCGCGGCCTTGCGACGCCGGCGGGTGCCGGTGCCGTGGTACTGGGACTTGCCCTCAACGCCGTCGCCCTGGTGGTCATCCGACGCATTATGCGGGTGGAGCTATGAGCGCCCTGGTCGGGGTCGCGGCATGCCTGTGCGCGCTCAGCGTGTTTGTCGCGACGGGGCTCAATCGTGCGGACGCATGCAAGATCGCCCAGGTCTGCAAACGCGAGGCGCTGCTGGTTGTTGCGGCTGCCCGATCGGTGACCGATGTCCTGGTAGCACGGTTGAGGGGCATGCTCGGCACGGGTGGTACGGCGCAGGTGTCGCTTGGCGAGGTGTCCGAGATGATCGACGTGGTGCGTCTGGGGCTTTCGGCCGGCCTTTCGTTCGATGCGGCGCTTGAGGTTTTTTGCGCCAATCGCCGATCGACGTTGGCGCTCCGCCTTGAGCGAGCCTGCATGGCATGGCGTGTGGGCGTAGGGACGCGAGAGGATGAGCTTCTGGCGGCCGCGCGCGACCTGGATGTGCGGGCGCTCGAGACCTTTGCCATCACAGCGGGGCAGGCGCTTGCCCTCGGTGCCCCGCTTGCCGAGACGCTGGCGGCCCAAAGTCGCGAGATTCGCGCGGCCCATCGCGCCGCGGTCGAGCGCGAGATTGAGCGTGCGCCGGTCAAGCTGCTGATTCCCACCGGCACGCTCATCTTGCCGGCGTTGCTTCTGTCCATATTGGGCCCGCTGCTGGGAGCAGGCGGGATGATGTAGGGAGGAATACATGAATACGATGACTGACGTTGTTGGCAAGGTCTGGAGCTTGGCGTTTTGCCAGCCAATTCACGCTCGCCAGCGTGCCGAAGAACTGCTGCGGGAGGAGAGCGCGCAGGGCACCACCGAGTACGCCATCCTAGTCGGTGTGCTCGTGGTGATTGCCATCATTGCCATCGTCGCATTTAAGGGCAAGGTCCAAGATCTATGGAGCGCTATCAGCGAGGGCATCAACAGCCTGTAGAGGGCGCCCGTCCCGTCGGCGCGTTGCTGGTGCTCGCCTGTGCGGTCGTGGCGGTGGCAGTGGCGGTTTGGGGGCTTAACGCAGCACGGCAACAACGTTTAGGGGCTGCCGCGGATGCGGGATCGGGTTCGGCTGCGGCGTCTCAAATAGACGATGCGCGAGACGCGGCCGATGCGAATGCCGCCGTCACGGCGCAAACGTTCTTGCAAGCACTCGACGAGCGAGCGGACGCTGCAACGGGTTCATCTGCAAACAATGCCGTCGCTGTTCGTCTCGCATGGTCCGAGTGCCGACCGATGACCGAAGCGGCGGCGGATATGCTGCGTGCCTATCGCGAGGTGCCCACGGCACAACTTGCTCTGAGCGGCTATCTTGACATCAAGGGCAACGTGTGGGGCGCCATCGTGCGTGACGGACGCGGCTGGGTCGATATGGTGACGGTTGCCGCGGATGCTGGTGATACTTCGTGTCGTCTGCGCGTGGTCCGCCTGACCCCGCAGACAACGAACTCAAAGGAGGGGTCGTGAAATGCATGATGTCCTGCGTGAGGAATCTGCCCAGGCAACGGTCGAATACGCCATCGTCACGGTGGCACTGCTTTCCATCGTGCTGGCGATCGCAGGGCTTTGGCGTGCCGGTGCCGATGGGCGCTTGGCGGCGCTGGTCGAGCGGACGGCATCTCACGGCGTCACCTCGACATCGGTTGTCGACGCTGCTGCGGGTGCTAAGGACATCGTGCTGTATTGATGTTGCGCGCGAGGACCGGGCTCAGTCTACGGTCGAGGCGGCATTCCTACTGCCGACGTTTCTGGCGCTCGTCCTGTTGGCGCTGCAGCCGGTGTGCCTGCTCTATACACGCGCGGTCATGGAGTCTGCCGCCGCCGAGACCGCGCGGCTCATGACCACGACGACGATGGGGGATGACGAGGATATTAAGGAGTTTGCCCGCCGCCGTCTTGCCGCGGTTCCCGACGTTTCGATTTTCCATGCCGGCGGGCCCCTGTCGTGGGATATCGAGCTTGGTCGGGCCGATGCGGGCGGCGTCTCGTCCGTTTCCGTTACCGGCGAGGTTAAACCGCTGCCCGTGATCGGTGCGTTTGCGCAGGCTATGGGTAGCGCAGGCCAAAACGGCTATGTCGAGCTTAAGGTCGACGTCTCGTATCGATCGCGTCCCGAGTGGCTGGAGGGAGATTATGATTCATGGATTGCTGCATGGGATTAAGCGCTGCCTGTTGAAGGTGACGAGGGGGCTTGCGGGCCGTTGCCGACCGCGTGCTCGCTGCAAGCGAGGCGGCTTTATGGGTCGAGCCGGGATCGACCTGTTTATCGAAGACGGTGCCTATACCACGCTCTCCTCTGCGGTGGTCATCTTGGTGGTGCTCACGTTGCTGTTTTCGTCGGCGGCGGCGATATGGAGCATGTCGCGCGCGGGGGACACCCAGGCGGCTGCCGATAGCGGTGCGCTGGCAGGCGCCAATGTGGTGGCGTCCTACCATACGGCTGCGACGGTGGTGGATGCGAGCATTTTGAGTTTGGGCCTGGCGGGGTTTGCCACGATCGGCACCGGCTTGGTCGCCATTCTTATTCCAGGTGCCGAGCTTGCCGCGGGCGATATGGTCGACACGGGGATCGAGATCATTAAAACGCGCAATAAGTTTGCCAAAAGCGCCTCCAAGGGCCTGCAGAAAATCGAGACGGCTCTACCGTATCTGGTTGCCGCGCGAGCCACGCAGGCCGTGTCGGCGCAGGATACCGAGGGTGCGACCTATACCGGTACGGCGCTTGCCGTGCCCAAGACGTCCGAGTCGGATTTCGTTGCGCTCGAGGGGTCCGAGATCTCGACCGATGTCATTAAAGACACATCGAAAGATCTGGAACGCGCAGCAGATGAGCTGCAGAAGGCCTCGGAGGAGACGGCGAAAGCAAAAGAGCGCGCCTGGCTTGCGGATTGCGGCGGGTCGGATCCGGCTTCGGTCGGCAGTTGCTCATGCATGTGGGAACGCGCGAGGAGTTTGGCGAAGCTTTCGGATATTGAGAATCCGCACTATGCCTCGAGCGTCACATGGGAGCCGCAAGTGGCGCTCGATCGCGCGAAGGCCTATTACCGCTTGCGCCTTGCAAACGAGGCGCCTCAAGGCTCAAGCGTCGAGACGAAGGCGGAGTCGGCGGCGCGCAAGGCGTTCTATACCTATGCGAGCGCAGAGGTCAATCGCGCATATATAACCGAAGACGGAGACCGGACCACTTCCTATATTCCGTTGTTGCCGCGCAACACTGACGAGGTGCGAGCGACGGAACTCTATACCGATGCGGCGTGGCCAACTAGTACCAACGATGGCAAAACGTATCTGCATTATGGAACGAGCTGCCCCAACTATAAGAAAGGGACGCCAGGCGGGCTAGCCTCGGTCGCTGCTTATGACGGGCAGGACAAATGCAACAGATGCCATTTTGGTGTTTCGTCGCTCGGCGCCGTTGCGGCTCCTTCGACTTCTATCGAAAACGGCTTCGAGTACCACTTTGATCGATTCAAAGACGCCCTGAAGAAATACGTCGAATGCCGCAACAAAGAGCTCGAGCTCATGCGCCAGACCGAGGACGAGGCAGACCGTGCGGGCAATGCGTTTGACGAGGCCATTAAAGCGCTTTCGGGCGAGCGTCCGCGTATCGCCCCGCCCGGCCGCAATGGCGTGGTTGCCCTTGCGGTTTCGGGTGCCATCTCGAGCCCCGATGAGCTCAACTCTTCGTTTAACACGACAGTCAGGCTTGGCGATCGCGGCGCGATCTCTGCTGCGGTGCTGGCGCCCGATGACGCGACGGCGCAGAACAACGTTCTCTCGCGGTTTTTCTCGACGCTGGAGGAGCGTTCGGGTGGCGTTGCCGGCGTACTCGATGGCGTCATGGATGTTTGGGGACGGCTGCTTGTGGGATACGGAGACATCCAGGGCTCGGCTGACGAGCTCATGGGCGAGATGATCGATGGCCTGGGAGGGGGCAGCGGTGCGTTGGGCTCCATTGCGTCGTGGCTCGGCGATACCGTTTCGGCGTCCGTGGCGGCGCTGGGCTTGGAACCGTGCGATTTGCGCCTGCGAAAGCCGGTGTTGACCGACACCGCCAACGTCATCAAGAGCCCGGGGTCTGACATCACAGGTCTTTCTAATGCGCAGGACAAGCTACGAAGTATTCCGCTGGGCGTGACCGATCCCAAGGCGCTTTGCGAGGCGCTGGAATATCAAGTCGAGCGCACCATCAGCGGCACGGTGTTCACGCTTGCGGAGATTCCGCTGCCCGGCGGCGGTTCCATCCCACTTACCGTCGATGTCGCCACGCTGGCGGGTGCCCTGGGCGGTGGGTCGTAATGGGCATCCGCACGCGCCTGTGCGAGGAGCGCGCCCAGGCGACGGTCGAGATGGCCGTGGTCACGCCCGTCCTGCTGGTTCTGGCGCTTATCGTGTACAACGTCATGGTCTTTGCCGGCGCGGTCGCGCGCTTCGATCGCGTGGTGCCCGATATCGTGCTAGCGCATGCCGTGGCGCCGAGCGGGGAGGGCGATGACAGCTCCATCGATGCCTCCGCGACCGTTCAGGCTCAGATCCAACATGCCATGGAAGGCTATGACTTGCAGATTGAGGTCTCGAGCGAGCAGGGTGTGACGACATCGGATGGCGGTCTGCTTTCGCTTTCCGGCACGTTTAGGACCTATACCTGTACCATGCGCTACGAGCCGTGGCCGAGCTCGCTCAGCATCGCCGGCGTTTCGCTGGGGGCACCGGCAAAGTTGTCGCACGAGCGCGCAGTGACGGTCGATCCGTGGCGTCCGGGGGTGGTTATGTGACCGCAGCCTCATCCTACATTGCCTACGCGCGGGCGCTCAACAGGCTGGGTTGGACGCCTGCCGAGTTTGTGGTGGCGGAGTCGTTTGCCGTGCGTCTACGCGGCATGCTGGGACGGTCTCCGATTGCTGCCAACGGGTTGCCGCTCGTCATGGCGTTCCCACGCTGCTCTTCGGTCCACACCTGCTTTATGGTCTATCCCATCGACGTTGCCTTTATTGACCGTTACGGCAACGTCCTCGCGCGCTACGAAAACGTCCGTCCTTGGCGCATGTGTTCCTGTCCCGGTGCCTGGGCGGTATTGGAACGCCCTTCAATCCTCGCTACACCTCCCGCCCTTCAACAAGTGCCGGCGTAGGAATTGGCGACAGCGGACTTTCGTCATACGAAATTGGGTAAGATGGAGGAGAAGATGCATGGATGTTGAGATCCATCCCAACGCCAAAAAACACTTGACGGAAAAGCAGGTGCTTGGTGCCTGGTTCGCGGTTACTGAGTGCATTCGCCGCGAGTCGGAGGATGAGCCGCCGAGATGGCTTGCCATTGGATGGCTTCCAGATGGTCGAAGTGTGGAACTTGTTGCGGTCGAACTAATTCGTGGATGGCTCATTGTTCATGCCCTGTCTCCGGTTCAGAAGAAATTCTGGCAAGAGATCGAGCAAGCTCGGCAGAGGGGTCGATGATGAGCAAGGCGTATACGGCTGCCAATGGTCAGGTTGTAACGGATGAAATGATTGACGCGTGGTGCGAGTCGTACGAGCATGGCGGGTTTCCGGACGGCGAGCATACCGTTGGGGGGATCGTGCACGGGCGGCCTCCGCTCTCAAGCGAAGGGACGGCAACGCTATCGGTCAAGATTCCCCTAGGGATGAAGGAGGCGATTCGTCGTCGGGCGGCGGCTGAAGGAATGACGCCAAGTGAGTTTGCCCGTGCAGCCTTGAGCGAAAAACTTCTTGCGGTGGGTTGATGTCTCTAACGTGCTGTTCTATAGGGTCGGCCTTGTGGCTGGCGCCGTGCTCAAAAACTTTTTTCAAATTCTCGGTTGACCGGAGCGCGTCCTTGGTTATACTAATCAAGCCTTGAAACAAGGCACACCTCAAATGGCTGGGTAGCTCAGTTGGTAGAGCAGAGGACTGAAAATCCTCGTGTCAGGGGTTCGATTCCCTTCCCCGCCACCTTGAATTGACTAGGACCTCTGCAAAGGGGTCCTTTTCTTTTATGTGGACCATGCATGGAATCGAACCCCGTGAGGGCGCGGAGCTGAGGAAACGCGCAAGCGCCGCGGCGGTCCGTCCGCGCAGCGCGCGGACGCGATTCCCTTCCCCGCCACCTTGAATTGACTAGGACCTCTGCAAAGGGGTCCTTTTCTTTTATGTGGACCCGCGGAAAGCGCATCCCATTATTGAGCGAAAGAATGGAATGCGCTTTCCGGCGCCTGCCCTCGGCGTGTATGCGCATCTCGGTACGTCATCTTGACCCCGCTCGCCCCAGACATTCCTCCCGCTTTTGCGCCACTTTACAGACCGTTCGGTCGTCTGTCCGCACGCGCGGGTATACTCAAAACGATACTTTTCCTATGCAATACGATGCAGGTTTGGCCTGCACGATCCGAAGGGGGCAGTGATGGAGAGGATACTCGGCGTTAATCTCTCTGGCTGGTTTATTCCCGAGCCTTGGGTGACCCCGTCGCTATACGCGGCGACCGGTGCATCCAACGCGGCCGAGCTGCAGGAGGCCATGGGCACCGCCGCCTATAACGAGCGCATGCGCCGTCATTACGAGACGTTTGTGAGTGAGGACGATTTTCGCCGCATGGCGCAGATCGGTCTCAATGCCGTGCGTCTGCCGGTGCCCTGGTATGCCTTTGGTTCGCAGGAGTCCGATGCGTCCTACATCTCGGTTGTCGACTACATCGACCGTGCAATTGAGTGGGCTGCCAAGTACGACATCCGCGTGCTGCTCGATCTGGCGACGGTGCCCGGTGGCCAGGGCGATTCCAACGATTCGCCCACCACGCCGGAGGCTGTTGCCGAGTGGCATTCGTCCACCAACGGCCGTCATGTCGCACTCGACGTGCTCGAGCGCTTGGCCGATCGCTACGGCGAGGCCGAGAGCCTGCTGGGCATTGAGCTGCTGGACACGCCGCAGATGAGCGTCCGCAAGAGCCTCTTTACCATGACGGATGGAATTCCGGCCCACTACTTGCGCAATTTCTATCGCGATGCCTACGAGCTCGTCCGTTCGTATATGCCCGAGGATAAGATCGTCGTCTTCTCGTCTTCGGGGCATCCCAGCGAGTGGAAGCATTTTATGCGCGGTGCCAAGTACAAGAACGTCTACATGGACCTTCACCTGTACCATTACCGCGACGAGTATGCGCTCGACATCACGAGCCCCCGCGGGCTGACGACGGCGATTTCGCGTAACAAGCGCGAGCTTAAAGAAGCGATCTCGACAGGGTTCCCCGTGCTGGTGGGCGAATGGTCGGGCGCGGCGATCTTTGCCAACTCGTCGGTTACGCCCGAGGGCCGCAATGCCTACGAGCGCGTGTTTATCGCCAACCAGCTGGCTTCGTTTGCGCCGGCTGCCGGTTGGTTCTTCCAAACGTGGAAGACCGAGAAGCGCATTGCAGCGTGGGACGCCCGCGCGGCGCTCGGCACGCTCGAGCGCGGCATGATTGAATAGGTTGATATGACGCAAAACAGCGCCCATACGGGCAAACTCTATGTGGTCGGCACGCCCATCGGCAACCTGGGCGACCTGTCCCCGCGCGTTGGCGAGGCCTTTGCCGCCGCCGATGCCATTTGCTGCGAAGACACGCGTGTGACGTCGAAGCTGCTGATGCACCTGGGCATTTCCAAGCCGCTTGTCCGTTGCGACGAGAATGTGATCGCCAGCCGCGCCGCCGGCCTGGTCGACCGTCTGCTGGCGGGGGAGACCCTCGCCTTTGCCTCGGACGCCGGCATGCCGAGTGTGTCCGATCCCGGCCAGGCGCTGGTCGAGGCGGCGCGTGAGGCCGATGTGCCCGTAGAAGTTATTCCCGGCCCCTCTGCTTGCGTCACGGCGCTCGTATCGTCCGGTATTCCCTGCGAGCATTTTTTCTTCGAGGGCTTTTTGGGCCGAAAGCACGGCGACCGTGTGCGCCGACTGCAGCGACTTGTCGTCGTCCCCGGCGCGCTCATCTTCTACGAGTCTCCACATCGCATCGTCGCGACGCTCGAGGCCGTGGCCGAGGTCTTTCCCCAGCGCGATGTTGCCGTCTGCCGCGAGCTCACCAAACTGCACGAGGAAGTCTTGCGTGGATCCGCCGCCCAGCTAACCGAGGAGCTGCGCGCCCGTGGCGAGGTAAAGGGCGAGATCGCGCTGGTCATCGCGCCGCCGAGTGAGGACGAGGAGGCCGGCATCGTGCCGGTTGGCACTGCGGCGGCCGACCCCGACGAAGCCCTGCGCGAGGACATTCGTGCCGCGCTCGAGGAGGGGGAGCCCGCCTCCGCGGTGGCAAAGCGCCTGTCACAGAAGTACTCGCGCCGCAAGCGCGATGTCTATGCCATGGTGCTCGATATGCAATAGATGGAGGATATCCAGCCCTTGCGCTAGAATCATCCCCTGTATGCAACGTTTTTCTGGAGGACAAACCCCATGGATCAAAGCAAGCCTTCGTTCTTTATCACGACGCCCATCTACTACGTCAACGCCGATCCGCATCTGGGCACGGCTTATTCCACCATCATCGCTGACGTCCAGGCTCGCTATCGTCGCTCCGCTGGCTATAACGTCAAGTTCCTGACTGGCATGGACGAGCACGGCGAGAAGGTCGCCGAGGCTGCAGCCAAGCACAACATGACGCCGCAGGAGTGGACCGACAGCCAGGCTCCGCACTTCAAGGAGCTTTGGAGCAAGCTCGAGATCTCCAACGACGACTTCATTCGTACCACCGAGCCGCGCCAGCATCATGCCGTGCAGTACCTGTGGGAGCGCATGAAGGAGTCCGGCTACCTGTATAAGGGCAGCTATGACGGCTGGTACTGCGTGCCCGACGAGACCTACTTTACCGATACACAGGTCCAGAAGGGTGACGAGGAGTACGGCAGCGTCGGCCAGCATCTGTGCCCCGACTGCCACCGTCCGCTCGAGCGCGTGCAGGAGGAGTCCTACTTCTTTAAGCTCTCTGCGTTCCAGGACAAGCTGCTCAAGCTCTATGACGAGCACCCCGATTTTGTTGAGCCCGCGTTCCGCATGAACGAGGTGCGCAGCTTTGTCGAAGGCGGCCTCAACGACCTTTCCGTGAGCCGTACGAGCTTTGACTGGGGCATCAAGGTCCCGTTCGACGAGGGCCATGTGACCTACGTGTGGTTCGACGCGCTGCTCAACTATATGACGGCCGTCGGCTACGGTGTCGACACCGACGAGGCCCGTGCCGAGCTGGCCTATCGCTGGCCCGCGCAGTTCCACATCGTGGGCAAGGACATCATCCGCTTCCACTGCGTCATTTGGCCCGCCATGCTCATGGCCATCGGCGAGGCCCTGCCCGAGCACGTCTTTGCCCACGGCTTCCTGACCGTGCGCAATGCCGAGACCGGCAAGGCCGAGAAGATGTCCAAGAGCCGCGGCAACGCCATCGCTCCGCAGGACGTTATCGACATGCTGGGCGTCGAGGGCTATCGCTATTACTTTATGACCGACGTGGTGCCCGGCACCGACGGAGCCATCAGCTTCGAGCGCATGGAGCAGGTCTACAACGCCGACCTGGCCAACAGCTGGGGCAACCTTATCTCGCGTTCGCTCAACATGAGCGGCAAGTACTTTGACGGTTGCGCGCCCGCCAAGCCCGCATCGTTCGATGCGTTCGACAACCCGCTGGCAAAGATTGCCGATGGCCTGGTCGATCGCTACATGGCCAAGATGGACGTGCTCGATTACGGTGGAGCTAAGGACGAGGTCATGGAGCTCATCCACGCCGCCAACCACTACATCGAGGACTCCGAGCCCTGGGCGCTTGCCAAGGACGAGACCAAGGCTGACGAGCTGGCATTTGTGATCTACAACCTGCTCGAGGCCATCCGCATTGCCGCTCACCTGCTGATGCCGCTCATGCCCCAGACTTCTGCCGAGGCCCTGCGCCGCCTGTCGTGCGAGGACGAGGCCGCGAGCGACGACCTCAAGGGCATTTGCGCTTGGGGCTTGCTTGCCGGTGGTCAGCCCGTCGAGAAGGGCGAGCCGCTGTTCCCGCGTCTGGGCTAAGCCGCCGCGCGCCATATCGGCAATTTGCTGTTTAGATGTAAGGGCATGGCCGCAACGGTCCATGCCCTTTTGTTTCAAGACGCCGCCACCATGCTAAGGAGGCAACTATGACAACTTCGCCTTTGGCAAACCCCACGGCAACAAGGGAGCTGCTGGAGGAGTTTGGCCTTGCGACCAAGCATCGCCTGGGCCAGAACTTCCTGATCGACAACCATGTAATTGAGCGCATTTGCGAGCTTTCCGAGCTTGCGGGCGATGAGCGCGTGCTCGAGGTCGGTCCGGGCGTTGGTACGCTCACGCTTGCGCTGCTGCAGGAGGCGGCGTGCGTCACGTCGATCGAGGCCGACCCCGAGCTCGAGCCGGTGCTCGATGCCCATGCCGCTGACTACGCCAACTTCCGCTTTATCATGGGCGACGCGCTCAGGGTGACGCCGGAGCAGATTGAGCAGGTTGCGGGCGGTGAGCCGACGGTATTTGTCGCGAACCTGCCCTATAACGTGGCGGCGACGATCATCCTGCAGTTCTTCCAGACGATGCCCGCGCTCAAGCGCGCCGTCGTCATGGTTCAAAAGGAGGTTGCCGATCGCATTGCCGCAGTGCCGGGCAATAAGACCTATGGCGGCTATACGGCAAAGCTCGGCCTGTATGCGCAGGTGACGGGTCGCTTTGAGGTGCCGCCGCGTTGCTTTATGCCGGCACCGCACGTGGACTCGGCCGTCGTGCGTATCGACCGTGTTGACGGCGTGGTGCCCGAAGGACTCGATCGCGAGTTTGTGGCCCGCGTGATTGACGCCGCATTTGCTCAGCGTCGCAAGACCATCCGCAATTCCATGAGCGCCAACGGCTTTGCCAAGGACGTGCTCGATGCCGCCTTTGAGGCTTGCGGTATCTCACCCACCACGCGCGCCGAGACGCTTGATGTTGCTGACTTTGTCCGCCTGGCCCAGGAGCTAATCCATGACGCTTAATGCCGAACGCGTGACGTTTACCAAGAAAAAGAAGACTGTTGCCTGCCCCGTGCCCTTGGCACCGCTTGCCGACACGCATGCGCATCTGCTTTCGTTTTGGGGCAAAGAAGTGCCCGAAACGCTCGTGCGCGCCAAAGCCGCGGGCGTCGATCTGTTGGTGACGATGCTCGACCCCATCGCCGACAAGCGCAGCGTGACGGACTATAGCGACTGGCTCGTGCGCGAAATTCTGCCGATGCGGGATATTCCGCAGATCAAGTATCTCGTTGGCGTTCACCCCTATGGCGCGCCGGATTATACCGACGACATTCACGCACAGGTTGTTGCTGCGCTTGATGACCCTTTGTGCGTCGGCATCGGCGAGATCGGTCTGGACTATCACATGGATTACGACGACGACATCGCGCCGGCGCCCCACAGTGTGCAGATTGATTGCATGGCACGTCAGCTCGAAGTTGCCGTGCGCCGCAATGTGCCGGTGGAGCTGCACCTGCGGCACGAGGACTCGGATGGGGAGCGCACTTCGCACGTTGATGCGTACAACGTGCTGCGCGAGGTAGGCGTGCCTCAGGCCGGTTGCGTGCTGCACTGCTTTGGCGAGGATCGAGCTACGATGGAGCGCTTTGTGGGTTTGGGCTGCTATATCGCCTATGGCGGCGCGGCCACCTTTAAGCGCAACGACGACGTGCGCGAGGCATTTGCGGCGACCCCGCTCGATCGCATTTTGTTCGAGACGGATTGCCCGTATATGGCACCGGAGCCCATTCGTGGTCTTGAGTGCGAGCCGGCAATGATTTCTATCACGGCAAACACGCTGGTCAACGACCGTGTCGATCGTACCGGCGAGGATGCTGAGGCAATCGCGCGAGCAGCTTGGGAAAATGCCTGCAAACTTTTTCAAAAATAGTTCTTGCGTTCGCGGTAGCGCTCCGTTATTCTAATTCCTGCACGCGGGCGTGGCGGAATTGGCAGACGCGTACGGTTCAGGTCCGTATGGGGGCAACCCCATGAAGGTTCAAGTCCTTTCGCCCGCACCATTGATTGAAAGAGCTCCCAGCAATGGGAGCTTTTTTGTTATGGGCCCATCACGGGGACTTGAACCTGTGAAGGAGCGAGCGCAAAGAAAACGCGGAGCGTTTTTAGCGAGCTGGCGAGTCCGCCGGCAGGCGGGCGAAGCCGGTGCGGATCCGCGAAGCGGATACGCGGACGTCCTTTCGCCCGCACCATTGATTGAAAGAGCTCCCAGCAATGGGAGCTTTTTTGTTATGGGCCTCCTGTTGGTGTCACGTGGCTGCTTCGTGCGGGTATCCTAGTGCCAACGTGCGCCTATCAGAGGAGAGACCATGCTGTTGTCCGGTATCATCGCTGCCCTTACGAGCTTTCTACTTCCCATCATCATTTTGTTGCTGCTGCTCCCCAACGCCTGCTATGTCGTTGAACAGCAGCATGCCGTGATCATCGAGCGTCTGGGCAAGTTTAACCGCATCGTCAACGCGGGCTTCCACATGAAGGTGCCCGTGATCGACCGCAAGGCCGCCACGGTGAGTCTGCGCACCATGAAAAACGGTTTTGGCATCGACGTTAAGACCCAGGACAACGTGACCATCGGCCTTGAGGTCTCTGCTCAGTACCACGTGAGCTATGACATGGGCGCCGGCCCGGCAGATTCGGGCATCTACAAGAGCTACTACATGCTGCAGGAGCCCGTCGACCAGATGCGTGATTTCATCACCGACGCCCTGCGCTCTTCCATCCCTGTCTATACGCTCGATGAGGTCTTTGCCAAGAAGGATGACATCGCCAAGGACGTTAATGCCACCGTGTCCGAGCAGATGGCTGCCTACGGCTTTACCCTCGTGTCGACACTCATCACCAAGATCGCGCTGCCGACCGAGGTCGAGAACTCCATGAACGACATCAATGCTGCCCAGCGAAAGCGCGCTGCTGCGCAGGAGCTCGCCGAGGCCGACCGCATCAAGCGCGTCACCGAGGCGACCGCCGAGGCCGAGGCGATGGAAAAGGCGGGCGAAGGCATCGCCAACCAGCGCAAGGCCATCGCGCTGGGCATCAAGGATTCGCTCGAGATCATCCAGGAGACGGGTGTCGGTAACGACGAGGCCAACCAGCTGTTCATGTTTACGCAGTGGTCCGAGATGATGACAGAGTTCGCTCGCACGGGTAAAACATCGACGGTCGTACTGCCGAGCGATTTCTCGCAGTCGGCCTCGATGTTCGAGCAGATGCTGACCGCCAGCAAAGTTCAAAACGATTCGAAGGAGTAGACGCGCGTGAAATACACCGTCGTTTGCGTCGGTAAGCTCAAGGAGCGCTTTTGGAAGGACGCGTGCGCTGAGTACACCAAGCGCCTAGGTGCCTATGCCAAGGTGGATATCCGCGAGGTGGCCGATATCGACCCGGCTAAGGCGGGCGGCGTGGATGCCGCACGCGACAAGGAGGGTGCGGCGATTCTCGCAGCCCTGCCGCCTCGAGCGCATGTGATCCTGCTTGCCATTGAGGGCAAAGAGCGCTCGAGCGAGGAGCTTTCGGCGCGGCTCGACGATCTTATGCTGCGTGGTAACAGCGACATCGCCTTTGTGATTGGTGGATCGGACGGCGTGAGCGATGACGTGCGCACACGAGCCGACGAGATGCTCAGCTTTGGACGTATTACCTTGCCGCACAACTTGGCGCGCGTGGTGCTGCTGGAGCAAATCTACCGCGCCTGCAAGATCAGCCGTGGCGAGCCGTATCACAAATAGGTCGGCAATACGAAACAATGCCGTGGGACAATAGCCTTCGTTTTGAAGAGCGTGTCTGAGAGGACTATGAGATATGAAGATCGGATTTGTCGGTTTTGGCAATATGGCGAGCGCTATGGCCGATGGCTGGATCGCCGCCGGTGTGGCTGCGAGCGATATGTGCGCCTGCGCGGGCCACTACGACGCCTTGGTCGAGCGTTGTGAGGCACGTGGGATGGTTGCCTGTCGTGATGCGGCGGAGGTTGTCGCCGTATCCGATATCGTGGTTGCTGCGGTCAAGCCATACATGATTGAGAAGGTCTTCGCTCCGCTCAAAGAAACCCTTGCCGACAAGGTTGTCCTTTCGGTCGCCTGGACCTGGGATAGCGCCAAGTGGGAGCAGGTCCTGCCGGGTGTCGCACACATCTCGACGGTGCCCAACACACCGGTTTCGGTGGGCGAGGGCGTTATCGCCTGCGAGAAGGCTTCCACGCTTAGCGATGAGCAGCGTGCCACGGTGCTCGGTCTGCTCGGAAAGCTTGGCACCGTCGTCGAGCTCGATTCGAGTCTGCTGTTTGTGGGCGGTACCGTGGGCGGTTGCGCACCGGCATTTGTCGCCATGGCGATTGAGGCCTTGGGCGACGCGGCCGTCAAGCACGGTATCCCGCGCGCCGATGCCTATCGCATTGTGAGCCAGATGGTGCTGGGCACGGCAAAGCTACAGCTTGCGACTGGCCAGCATCCTGCGGCGATGAAGGATGCCGTATGCTCACCCGGTGGCGCCACCATCAAGGGCGTCGTCGCGCTCGAGGACGCCGGCATGCGCAGCGCCCTGGTCAAGGCCATCGACGCCACCCTCCAGTAAAACCTGCCATTTAGGGACAGGTTTATTTTGGCAGGTTTCCTGCGGTTTTATCTCTATAGCAAAAAGCGCCTCGCAACTGGCTCAATTCCAGTTGCGAGGCGCTTGCGTTTGCCCAGATAAAACCGACCAAAATAAACCAGTCCCTTTTTGGCAGGTTAGTCCCAGAAGCTGTCTTGATCGTCCTCGTCCTTGGGGCCGCGGTCGACATACATCTTATGGGTGCGCTTCTCCATTACAAAGGCAAGAATCGCAAACAGTAGGATGCCGCCGGCGAAAAGGATGGCAAAACCGGTGCGGGTGCCAAACAAAAAGGAAAAAACTGCGTCCATTGGGTGCCTTCTTGCGTAGTTGGGTTGGGTCGTAAACGCTCATAAGTATATACTTGCCCATACATGTACAAGGTTGCAACCTAAATGGAATGTATATCGCCGGAGGATCTAATGCTTGATATCAAGTTTGTTCGCGAGAACCCCGATGCCATCGATACCGCCATGGCCAACCGCCAGACGTCTTGGGATCGAGAGAAGTTCTTCGAGCTCGACGACGAGCGCCGTGCCGTCATCACCGAGGTCGAGGAGCTCCAGGCCACGCGTAATGCCGAGTCCAAGAAGATCGGCGCCCTGATGAAGGAGGGCAAGAAGGACGAGGCCGAGGCCGCCAAGGAGGCCGTGCGCGCCGTCAACGAGAAGATTGACGGTCTGGCCGAGCGCCGCACCGCTCTCGAGCAGGAGCAGTACGACTTTATGGCTCACCTTCCCAACATCCCTTGCGAGGCCACGCCGTACGGCAAGGACGAGGACGAGAACATCGAGCGCCGTCGTTGGGGCACCCCGCGCGAGTTCGACTTCGACTTTAAGCCGCACTGGGACCTGGGCACCGACCTCGACATCCTCGATTTCGAGCGCGGCAACAAGCTCTCCGGTAGCCGCTTTACCGTTCTCGGTGGCGCCGGCGCCCGTCTTGAGCGCGCCCTCATCAACTTCTTCCTTGACACGCACACCAGCCGTGGCTTTAAGGAGTGGTGGCCGCCCATCGTCGTCAAGCGTCAGACCATGTTTGGCACGGGTCAGCTGCCCAAGTTCGAGGACGACGCCTATCACGTCTCGGGCGACAACTTCCTGATCCCCACCGCCGAGGTCGTGCTTACCAACCTGCACGCCGGCGAGGTTCTCGATGCTGATACCCTGCCGCGCCGCTACACCGCCTTCACCCCCTGCTTCCGCGAGGAGGCCGGCTCCGCTGGTCGCGACACTCGCGGCATCATTCGCCAGCACGAGTTCGACAAGGTCGAGATGGTCAAGTTTGCCAAGCCGGAGGAGTCCGACGAGGAGCTCGAGAGCATGACCGCCGAGGCCGAGTACCTGCTGCAGCAGCTGGGCCTTCCGTATCGCGTGATTAGCCTGTGCACCGGCGACCTGGGCTTCTCTGCCCGTCAGACCTACGACATCGAGGTCTGGCTGCCGAGCTACAACGCCTACAAGGAGATCAGCTCCTGCTCCAACTGCGGCGACTTCCAGGCCCGTCGCGCTAACATCAAGTATCGCGACCCCGAGAACTTCAAGGGCTCGCGCTACCTGCACACCCTCAACGGTTCCGGCCTGCCGGCTGGCCGCACCATGGCCGCCATCCTGGAGAACTACCAGAACGCCGACGGCACCATCACGATTCCCGAGGTTCTTCGTCCTTACATGGGCGGCCTCGAGAAGATCGAGCCGGTCGCGTAGGTTGCCTACATAAGCGATTTGCAAGGGTGCTCCTTTCTGGGGCGCCCTTTTTGTGTGCGGAGCTATACCATATCGTGCGGACAGCTCAATAGAAAACACACGAACAAACGTTCTGTATACAGCCATCTACCTGCTATGCTTATGTTAAATAGAAGCGAGAGGAAGGGGATGCGATGGAGCTGTTTGATGAGCGGGTAGTTTTGTTTGAGAGCGATGAAGGTGGGGAGCACTTACTAGTTACGTGTGAGCCATCGGGTGTGGGTGGTTTGGTGGTGCGGCAGACGAGCGAGGGCCCGTTGACCCAATGGTGTTTTGAGGAGTCGTCGCATGTAGTCGAGACTTTTGTGACGCACGAGGGGCTTGTGACGCTTGAGCGGTTCTATGGAGTTGGGACTTCTAACCAGGTCGCGCGCATGCTGAGCATCTCGTTTGCCGATTATGACTGTGCCCAGCGGGTGCGCTCGCTGTTGAGGGAGCTCGGTGCCGGGTTCGATGTGGTTGAAAAACCGATTGATCGCATGGGGGACGCTGGCGCATGCGGAGCTGCGTAAGGAACATATTCTCAAAAAAGTTTGAGATTGTGCTTGACTCCAACTAACTAAAGTGGTTTTATATGTCTTGCGCTGCGGCGTTACCTCAGCTGGATAGAGGGTCTGACTACGAATCAGAACGTCATAGGTTCGAATCCTATACGCCGCACCAATCGAACTTGAAGCCTCCGGCAACGGGGGCTTTTCTTTTATGGCAACACCGCATGGATTCGAACCTCGGTCGAGGCGCGAGCGTGAAGCGGACACGGAGCGTCCGTAGCGAGCGGGCGAGCGCGCCGGCAGGCGGGCGAAGCCGGTGCGGATCCGCGAAGCGGATGCGCGGAATCCTATACGCCGCACCAATCGAACTTGAAGCCTCCGGCAACGGGGGCTTTTCTTTTATGGCAACACCGCATGGATTCGAACCTCGGTCGGGGTGTGAACAGCCCAATCACCACTCCGTAAAATTTTTTCAAATTGTCGCTTGACCCATCGGGGGCTCGCGTGCATAATAATCCGTGCGTTGCGGCGTTACCTCAGCTGGATAGAGGGTCTGACTACGAATCAGAACGCCATAGGTTCGAATCCTATACGCCGCACCAATTGACTTTAAAGCTCCCGGCAACGGGGGCTTTTCTTATATGGGAGCATTGCGGAGATTCGAACCTCGGTCGAAGCCGGAGTGGATGCGCGGAATCCTATACGTCGCACCAATAGACTTTAAAGCTCCCAACAACGACTGCTCTTCTACATCGCGAGGCGTCGAAGATCGCATCAAGCCCTCCAAATGAGTAAAAACTAAATTCAATAACTTTTTTTGAAAAAATACTTGACCATTATTCAGTCCATGTGCATAATAATCAACAAGTCGCGGCGTTACCTCAGCTGGATAGAGGGTCTGACTACGAATCAGAACGTCATAGGTTCGAATCCTATACGCCGCACCAATTGAACTTGAAGCCTCCGGCAACGGAGGCTTTTCTTTTACGCCGGCATCCCATGGATTCGAACCTCGGTCGAGGCGCGAGCGTAAAGCGGACGCGGAGCGTCCGTAGCGAGCGGGCGAGCACGCCGGCAGGCGGGCGAAGCCGGCGCGGATCCGCGAAGCGGATGCGCGGAATCCTATACGCCGCACCATTTGAACTTGAAGCCTCCGGCAACGGGGGCTTTTCTTTTATGGCGGCATCCCATGGATTCGAACCTCGGTCGAGGCGCGAACGTGAAGCGGACTATTTCTTATCGACTCGTGTAAGATTCCGAGTAGGTGTCGCGGCCCATCCGCGACCACTCCTTCTTTCAACGACTGATCAGGGTGATATTTCGTGGCAGAGCGTCCGACATACAAGCTCAGGTTTCTCGACCCCAAAAAGCGTTTTCCATCGATGCCAGAGCAGCCTGCGGGGCGCTCATATGGTGTTGTCTGGAAAGTCTTTGGCGAGGACCCCAAAGAGTCGTGCTATGTCGTCGAATTCGTCGGCAAAACTCACATATCGCTCTTGGGCTACGTGAGCGTGTCGGGCAAGGTTTATAAGGTTGATCGTCCTGTTCGGGAAGTACCGTTGCCCGAGGACCCTGACATGGAGCTGGTCCTTCACGAGTCCGATTCCAGTATTGGCGAGATTATGGTGAGGGAAGCTAACGGTGCAATGCGCGCGTGTGCGCGAACTGCCGGCTCTCCCGAAGGCCCCATGCGCGAGCAGTCCGACCACGAGACATGGAATTCGACCCGCGCCCTTCCTTTCGGCGAGTTCATGGCCTCGATGTTCTTGCGCTACGTGATATTTGCCAACTCCGAAAGCGCTCTTGCGAACACGGCGGGCGTCGACGGTCTCGATGCAGACATGCAAAACGTTGTCGACAAGATCAAACTCGTAAAGTTGCCCGAGCCGGTCGAGGTGTTTTTGGGCTTTGACACGGCACCGCTCCCCGATGCTATCGAGACGCTGCTTTACCGTGTTGACCATGCCGAGAATCCGAGCGGTATCGAGCGCTATGCCGCCGCCCTTATGAGCGAGATCGACTTACCCCGCCTGCGCACCATTGCTGCCAAGTCCGAAATGAGCCTAGCGCGCATCGACCGCTCAAAGCTGTTCTATCTCAATTTTGATCGCAGCCTGCTGGACCAGGACGAGATTGACATGCTGCTTGCCATCGAGTGCCGTCTCAATCGCCTCTCTGGCATCCTTGAACGCATCGGGGCCGGATTGGTCCCGGCGGCATCCTCGCCGAGCCTTGAGGGCTGCGCGCTCTTTGACGCGTGGCATATCGCCAAGACGACCAACGATGTTCCCCGACTGCTCGATACGGCCTCGAGCGACAACCCGTGGGGCAAACCGGGAACGGTGGCTTGCCAGCCGGGCGGTGAGTGGGATGTGCGCAGCCGCTTCGCGCGTATTGTCGAGGCACTTAACGTGGTCACACGGCTCGACTATACCTATCGGGCAAACGTTGCCGAGGGGATTATGCTCGTTCGGTTTGGGCACTCTGTCGTGGATGCCATGCCACAACGTGAATACGACGCCCAGGATGATGTTTGGCGCGAGTTGGACGAGAGTGCGCGTGCGATTTGGGCCGCGGAGCACGACGCGCGCGTGGCGCTTACGCTGGCAGCGGCTTGCTTTGCCGCAGGTGCCTGCATTGCGCGCTGCTATGTTCAGATTGCGGCTCCCGACGGCGAGCAGGGCGAGCGCGTCATTGCAACATATTCCTTTGGGCGTGCGGCCTATCTGGCCAATTGCGTGCCTGTCGCCAAGGATCTTGAGAGCATGGATATGGACGATATGCCGTGCAAGCGCATGCTTGAGGCATATGAGTCGGACGCGCCGGATGCGATTGAGCCTGCAGAGGTTCACGCTCGCCCGCGTGACGACCACCGTTCGCTGCCGCCGGCGTTGCGCGACCTGCTGCTTGCCGATACGGCTGATGAGCTCGAGGTCATGGAGATGGACGATGACCTGTATGTGGCGCGCGTCGTTGAGTTGCGCGAACAGGCAAAAGTTGACCGTGCAAGCGCGTTTGAGGGCTTTTCCCGTCTTGTTGAGGAGCTGGAGGCCAAGTGCGCCGTTGCCGAGCTTTTGGCAACGGGTCCGGTCCAGACGCAGTTTTGCGACAACCAGCTGGTACGCATGGTGCTGCCGGTAATGGAGGAAGACCGCTCCGTTCGTATTTTGCGTGCTCCCGATGCTCTGTACTTTGCCCAGCACGAGATCTGCAGTTATTACGCCGAGCAGGAGGATTTTGAACGGGCATTGCCCGAGGTGCGTCGTCTTTACGATCTGGCTCGCTCGTCCATGCAATCGCACTTTGCGCTCATCAACGTGCTGGCGCGCCTGGAGCGCTTTGACGAGATTATCGAGGTGGCGCGACACGGCCTGCGCATTGCCAGTGACCGTTCCGCAATCGGTTATCTGTTCTATCGTCTGGCGTTTGCCTATTGGAACTGCGACCAGCTCGAGCTCGCGTTGGCGTGCTACCGCCTCGTGCCGCGCGGCGAGGAGTCGGGTAGCAGCGCGTTGGAGGAAATGCAGGGCCTTATGAACGAGATGGGCGTCAATGAGCCGCCGACGTTCGAGGATGCGGTTGAGACCATCCGTAAGGCCGGGCTCGAGCTGCCTCCCGTGTCCGCCGTGACCAACCAGCTGGCGGATGCCGCCGTGCAGCTGGTCGATAACGGCTTCTTTTTCCTGGCGCGCGTCTGCATCTTCCAAATGTGGCGCACCATGGGTAACGATGAGCTCGGCTCCCTCAGTCGCTCGCTGGGGTAGGGGCGATATAGAGGGGCCGCACCGCGCTATTTGTATCGGCGCGGGCGGGAGGACCCGGCAGGATCGGTAAGGCATAAAGCCGCCGAGCCTGCTAAAACTGTTAAACTCTGCTAAAGTTGCTAAACTTTGTTAAAGTTGTTAAAACTAGCAGAGGAGGGCAGAATGACGAAAGCTGTTAACCCCTTTAAGCCAACGGCGGGCATGAATCCGCCTGAGCTTATCGGACGGGACACTGTTTTGGATGACTTTGCCGAGGCTCTTGAGAATGGTCCTGGTGCCCCCGATCGACTCATGCGCATCTCGGGCGTCCGAGGCACAGGTAAAACGGTGCTCCTTAATGCATTGGGTGACCTTGCACGCAAAAAAGGATTCGAGGTCGTTGACGTTGCCTCCAATGCTGGTTTTTGCAATAGAATCCTCGAGGCTCTGCAGCGAAACATTCGTCTTGAATCAATCTCGATTTCCCCATCGATTTTAGGGGTCAGCCTTGGCTCCATGGAGATGTCGAAGTCGGCCTCTCATCTGGGCGAGGCGATGTACGATGCTGCGAAGCGCGGTGGTCTGCTCATTACGCTCGACGAGATCCAGGATGCCTCAACTGAGGAAATGCGCGAGCTAGGCAATGAGATGCAGCTCTTGATCCGCCAAGGAGCGAATGTCGCTTTCGCTTTCGCCGGGCTGCCGACATCGGTAGATGGCGTGGTGGTGGATGATACGTTGACGTTCCTTCAGCGAGCCAAACATGTTGAACTTACTCGGCTTTCCGATTTTGAAGTTGGCGGATCGTTTGAGGATACGATGAGACGAGCGGGCAAGGAGCTCGACAAAGGTGCCGCTGAGCTATTAACAAAAGCTTCGGCAGGCTATCCCTTTATGGTCCAGCTGGTCGGATATTACGCTTGGCAGGTTGCTGCGCGCAGTGGGGCGGAGAGCGTGAGCGAAGAGGCGGCTCGTAAGGGTATCCAGGCGGCTCTTGATAGCTTTAATGCTATGGTGATTGCCCCAGCGCTGCGCAGGGTGTCGGAACGGCAGTTTCAGTATCTCGCGGCGATGGCTCAATGCGAGGGCGTCGATATCGCCAACGGCGATATCGCCAAGAAGATGGGTTTGTCGGCGAACAAAGTTGGGTCATATCGCAAGCGTCTGATCGATGCGGGGTTGATTGAGCCCGCGGGCTATGGCTGTGTTTCGTTTGCAATTCCGTACATGCGCGATTATCTGTTGGAGACCGTTCGAGAGGACTGATAAAGAATGGGCTGTCCGCGCTGTCGCTGGGGCCGTCCTTGTATCTTTGTCTCAATCTGTAACATCTGGAGGGGATTACGGCCTGCAGATGTTACAGATTGAGATGATTGACTGAGACGTTTACTGGTAAAAGAGAGGTAAAAGAGGAAACGCCTCAAAATTCCCCTTGCCCAACTTCGGCTGTTTGGTTACTATAGAACGGCTGTTACGGAGAGCTGACCGAGAGGCCGAAGGTGCTCGCCTGCTAAGCGAGTATGCCCCAAAAGGGCATCTGGGGTTCGAATCCCCAGCTCTCCGCCAGTATGACTTTGAAGAAGGGTCCCATTTGGGGCCCTTTTTTATTATCAAGAATGGCGGCTGGGGATTAGAGTCCGAAAGGGCGTGAACATTAGGCAAACACGGGGCGCTTGAAAACGGGGAGACCCAGGCGTGCTCGTGCACCCCGGTGTGGGGTTCCGAGGGGATGGAGTAGAAATATGGTAAAGGTCGGGCTGCGTAAGCCGAATCTAAAGACATCACTCAAGGCAAGAACGACCGGCAGAGCGAAGCGCGCGGTAAGGCGGGCGATAATCCCCGGCTATGGTAAGAAGGGCATGGGGTGGATCAAAAATCCGAAGAAGGCTGCTTACAATGCCGTATACAGCAGAACGACCGTCGGAGTTGGGGATGTCGCTCGCGCCGTTGCTAAATCAGGCGCTCGGAGCTCGGCGTCAAGGACGTCCTCAATTACTGTTTCATCGCATGAAATTACACCTTTGGCGAAGCCTGAACAGAAATCTCTCACTCGAGAGATTACGTCGGTTGACAGGGCAAACAAGGCGCTTTTGCTATGCTTCCTTCTTGGGTGATCGGGCGCTCATAGGGCGTATGCACGGATGTGGGGTAGCTTCTTTCTATATCTCTTTACCTTTGGCCTTTTTGGATTTGGTTGGCTGTTTGATATTGTGACACTACTGATGAGACGCTCCGAGCTAAGGCGTCTCGGCGACAGTGATCCGACTCAACAGCAAGCGCCGTGTTCCGTTGATTCTACATTCGATCGAAATGTCGCCGACTCCGGAAATTGGGAACAGCGTGGAGATGGGGAGGCTGCGGCTCGGCTAGAGCTTCAACGTAAAAACCGTGCCTATATGGAAGAAAACGGCATCGACGTGGAGATGTTTACCGAGGAAAAGGTCGCGGCGGACGCCTTGCGAACCATTGAGTCGGTATGCCCGTGCATGCTTAGGTTTGACCGAGGCATGAGCGAAGAGGAGCCAAGCATCAGCTTTTGCTCTCCAACAAAGACGGGGAAAATGCCCAAGAATGTCGTCGAGGCCCGCATTTACCATCAGGATGTGAAGCTATTGATGGATTCCCACGGCTTCGAATTGCCGGAGTATGGTGACAGCATCAATGTCATGATTAGTTATCTAGCTGATGGGCGCATAAATAAAGTCGATATCCATGGGTTCCATAATGGCCGCTCCGTTAGTGTCTCCATTCGCAGGCGGAGCGACGATCTTGTTATGACGAGTGCGGGCACCATCGGAGAAACGGGTGCCTGGCAATCGCTGTGTCCTGGGGCAGACCCCTCAGCTGGGGATCTTTTCAGGGCCTTGACCAAGGAGGTCGAAAGGATCTACTAGCATGCCCGGTGGACCCGTTTTCAAGGTCCGAAAAGACACAGCGAAGGTAAACGGCTAGCAATGTCGCTTTGGTGATTCTGACGCATCCCGTTTAAGAGGTATTCAAAAAGAGGCGCCCCGTTGGACGCCTCTCCAATCTCAAATGTAATGTTCCCCCAGCCCTACACCTCGGGTGCCTTGGCTACGGTCTCGCTTTCTGCCGTAAGTGGGCGGTTGTCGATGCGGCGGCCCAAGCGGTCGAGTTTTACAAGGAGCCACTCAATGGGATTCGGCCCCGAGTCTTCCTCGTCGGCAACCAAATCCATGACGGCGATCTTGGTGCCGTCTTGCTTGAGCGTCACGCTGCCCACCTTGTCGCCCACATGCACCGTGCCCGAAAGGTCATCGTAGGTAACCTTTTCGGTCACCTCTCCAGCAAGCGAAAAGACGGTTGCCTGAGCTGCGGGGTCGGCGAGCGTGGCATCGATCGTCTTGTCCGTCCAATCGGTCTGGCTAATGCGCGCGATGAGCGGATTGCCGTTGGCGGTCTTTTCCTGCGTGTTGGCGATCGCAACCGTCACCTTGTGGCCGTAGTACCAGTTGGCAAGGGCGGCCGTGTCGGCAAAGCGCTGGTCGGTGGTGCTGGAGTTCAAAACGACGGTGTAGGTCTCGTCGCCATCGCGGTTGTAGGCTCCCGTAAAGCAATAGCCGGCATCGTCGGTGGTGCCGGTCTTACCGCCGATATTGCCGTCCTGCCCCAGCAGCTCATTGTGTGTATCCATGGAATGAGAATGGTCGGAACCGTCGGCGCCCGTAACCTCAATCCAGGAATCATCGCTCGCTACGACCTCGCGGATCGTGTCGTTTTTCATGGCCTCTTGCATCATCAGCGCTACGTCGTGTGCGGTTGAGTGCATGTCGCCGGTCCACTCATCAAAGTCCAGACCATGCGGGTTTTCAAAAAGCGTACCGGTGCAGCCGAGCTTCTTGGCGCGCTCGTTCATAGCCTTCACAAATGTGGCCTCGGCGTCTTTGGTCTTAGGGTCGATCTTCTTACCCACATATTCGGCGAGCACGATGGCGGCGTCGTTGCCCGAGGGAATCATCAGGCCGCGCAGGGCCTGTTTTACTGTGAGCTCGTCGCCTTCGAGCAAGCCGGCGGTCGAATTACCCACGGTGGCTGCGGCGTTGCTCACCGTGACCTTCTCGTCCATCTTGCAATTCTCGACGGTTAGGATTGCGGTCATGACCTTGGTGATCGAGGCAATCTTGACCTGTTTGTCAGCATCGCGGGCATAGTAGACGGTGCCGTCTTTGCCCATGACGAGGGCATTGGTCGCATCGATATCGGGCAGGTTTTCAGCCGTGATGCCGCGCGCATCGGCGGTTTTGCCGCAAACATTGTCGGTCGTGAGCACTTGGGCGCCGGCGACGGTGGGCGCGCCAGCGGCAAGGGCGATAGCGCAGACAAAGCCGGCGGCAAGCTGGGCTGAGCGCTGTGCAAAAGAGGTGAGGGGCTTCACAGATTTCGCTTTCGACGGGATGGTCTCTTCTGGCACTAGAGTATATCGTTTGCCGGCGTCGGCAATCATCGCGTGCGTGCGTGGCCCACATCTGCGCCCGAACGGACATATGGGTGCTTAAGGACGACTTAATCGCCCGCGCTTGTTGTGTGTGGCGAGCGTCCCCTCGGGCATAATGGAGCGCGAGAGGAGCACGCATGAACGAGCGCATTTTGGTAGTCGACGACGAGAAGGCCATCGCCGACCTGGTGGGTATCTACCTTACAAAAGAAGGCTTTGATGTTCAGATTGCCTATAGCGGGGCCGACGCGGCCAAAGCAATCTTGGAGCAAGAGTTTGATCTGGCGTTGCTCGATGTCATGCTGCCTGATATCGACGGCTTTGAACTGCTGCGCACGATTCGTGCCAGCCACACCTATCCCGTGATTATGCTGACGGCTCGTGATGCCCAGCAGGATAAGATTGAGGGCCTTTCGCTCGGTGCGGACGATTACGTGGTCAAGCCGTTCCGCCCGTTGGAGCTTGTTGCGCGCGTCCACGCCCAGCTTCGCCGCTATACCAGCTACGGTAGCCGAGTGCAGGTGGCTGAGTCTCCGGTCATTCAGCTCGACGGTCTCGAGATCAATCGCGACGCTCGTGCCGTGACAGTGGACGGTGCGCCGGTGCGCCTCACGCCCATCGAGTATTCCATCTTGCTGTATCTGGCCGAGCATCGCGGCAGCGTAGTGCCCGTGGAGGACCTGTTCCGCGCGGTGTGGAACGAGGACTTTATGCCCGGCTCCAACAATACCGTGATGGTGCATATTCGCCACCTGCGCGAAAAGATTGGCGACGATGCCCAAAAACCGCGCTTTATCAAAAACGTCTGGGGCGTCGGCTACATCATCGAATAACGCTTTTCGCTTGTGAGGATCTTGATATGACAAAAGATGATAGACAGGCGTTCGAGGTGCCCGATCGACTCTTTGAATACGTGAGGGCGGTCGTCGACAACCGCGCGCTCGCGACGGTACTGCTCTTTTTGCTGAGCCTGCTGCTGGTCGGTATCGACAACATCGCTGGCATTTTGGCAGTTTTGCTTATCGGGTTTTTGCTGATCGATCGATTCGAAACCGTGCGCCGTTGCGTGGTGATTGGCGGTGCCGCGTGGGTAATCACGCTGGCGATTGGCGCCATGGCGCTTGGCGGCATTGCCGAGCCGGTGTTCTTTGACGCCGGCTTTGTATTCAACATGCTTGGTTTTGTCTTGGCGCTTGCCGTGTGCGTCTTATTCTTTTGTGGCCGAGCACTGTATTACCAAGGCTACGAGCAAGGGGAACAGCATGCCGATCGCGTGCTTGCGGCCCGTATCCAGGACCGCCTGATCGATCATCCTGACGCCTGGGATAACATCGACGGCGACTTCCTGGAGGTCGAGGGTGCGCTCAACCGCGTGCGCGATCGCGAGCGTAAGGTGCAGCAGGCCCTACGCGACGAGTCACATCGCAAGGATGACTTGGTCACATACCTGGCGCATGACTTGCGCACGCCGCTCGCCAGCGTGGTGGGCTACCTCTCCCTGTTGCAGGAGGCCCCCGAGCTGCCAGTCGAGCAGCGCGCGCACTTTACGGGCGTGGCGCTTGACAAGGCACATCGGCTCGACGCACTTGTCGAGGAGTTCTTCGACATTACACGCTTTGATTTCCACGATATTGTGCTTACGCGCGGCTACGTCGACTTGAGCCTGTTGCTGGCGCAGGTCGCCGATGAGTTCTATCCCATTCTCAACGAACAGCATAAGGAAGCACAGATTGATGTGCACGAGGACCTGACGGTGCTTGTGGATGGCGACAAGATGGCGCGCGTGTTTAACAACATCATGAAAAACGCCGTCGCCTATAGTTACGAAGGCTCGACCATTACGATCGAGGCCCGACGCCAAGATGACGGCGGCGTGCGCGTGCGCTTTATTAACCATGGTGACCCGATTCCCGCGGCTAAGCTCAAGGTGATCTTTGAGAAGTTTTATCGCCTGGATGCAGCGCGTGCGACCAATCGCGGCGGTGCTGGGCTGGGCCTCGCCATCGCCAAGGAGATTGTATGCGCGCATGGCGGTACCATCGCGTGCGAATCGACGCCCGAGCATACCGTCTTTACCATCGAGCTGCCTGCCGCGTAGCGTAGGCGCCCTTACAAACACCTGACAATGCGCTCACGTGCATATGAGCCGCGATTTCTACTATCGATACTGCTGAATTGATATCGATGTGGAGGTATGCGGTATGACGGCTGCTGCGGCTATGGAGCCCACGGAGCTCGAGGAGCTAATGGAGGCGCAAGCCGAGGCTGCGCACGAGCGCGAAGTCGGGGACGCGACTCGTCCCACGGCGCAGGATCTTGCCGCCTCGTCGACGCGCATCGACGTCGAGGGCCTCGATCTGTTCTATGGCGACCACCACGCGCTCAAGGACGTATCCATCAAGATTCGCGACAAGCAGATCACCTCGTTTATCGGTCCTTCGGGCTGCGGCAAGTCGACGCTGCTGCGTTGCTTTAACCGCATGAACGACGACATCAAGGACTGCCGCATCGAGGGTAAGATCGCGCTCGACGGCCAGGATATCCTGGGCGACTACGACATCTGCCGCCTGCGCCAGCGCGTGGGCATGGTGTTCCAGCGCCCCAACCCGTTTCCCATGAGCATCTACGACAACGTCGCGTATGGTCCACGCGGCATGGGCGTGCGCGACCGCGCCGTTCTGGATGAGTTGGGCGAGGACTCTCTTCGTCGCGCTGCGCTATGGGATGAGGTCAAGGACAAACTCAAGGAGTCGGGGCTGGGCCTTTCGGGCGGGCAGCAGCAGCGCCTGTGCATCGCCCGCGCGCTTGCCGTGCAACCCGATATTCTTCTGATGGACGAGCCCACGAGCGCTCTCGATCCCGTGTCGACGCTGGTGGTTGAGCAGCTGGCCTGCGAGCTCAAAGAGACCTGCACGCTCGTGGTCGTTACGCACAATATGCAGCAGGCGGCGCGCATCTCCGACTCGGTCGCGTTTTTCTTGCTGGGTGAGTTGGTAGAGCACGCGCCCACCGCTCAGCTCTTCAAAAATCCCACCGACCCGCGCACGGCGGATTATTTGACGGGACGTTTTGGCTGATACCATCTAGTAAAGGTACCTTTAGGGTTAAGATGCGGTCATGCCGGCCGCAAAGGGGTTCAACATGATCTATTACGTCGAGGACGATGACAACATCAGGGATTTGACGGTCTATGCGCTGCGCAAGCAGGGGATCGAGGCCGAGGGCTTTTCGTGCGATGGCGAGTTTAAGGCCGCCGTGGTGCGACGGGTACCCGATGCCGTCTTGCTCGACATCATGCTGCCCGATACCGACGGTTTGGCAATTATGCGTCGCCTGCGCGCCGACCGCCTGACGGCGACGGTGCCCATCATGATGCTCACTGCCAAGGATACCGAGCTCGATAAGGTGATGGCGCTCGATGGCGGTGCCGACGATTATCTGACCAAGCCGTTTTCGCTCATGGAGCTTGCCAGCCGTTGCCGTGCGCTGCTGCGCCGCGGCGGCATGGTCAAACAGGCAAGCGATGTGCTCAGCGTGGGCGATATCGTGCTTTCGCCCAGCCATCGCGAAGTGACCGTTGCCGGCGAGCCGCTCAAACTCACCTTGCGCGAGTTCGATTTGCTCGAATATCTTATGCGCAAGCCCGGCGTGGTCTTTACCCGCGAGTCGCTGCTGCAGAGCGTGTGGGGCTGGGACTTCGATGGCGGCTCGCGTACCGTCGACGTGCACGTGCAGACGCTTCGCCAAAAGCTCGGCGAGCGTGCCGGCGCTATCGAGACGGTGCGCGGCGTGGGCTATCGCCTGGCGGAGCCTTCCGCCGGTAGCGATACTGAAGATGCCGTCGCTGCGGCAGCAGCATCGGAGGAGTAGTCCGTGGTCTTTGCCCCTCAGGGAAAACACACGCTCTCGCATCGCGTGTTTGCGACGATATTTGTCTGCGCTATGTCCGTCATTTTGGCGTTTACGGTGCTGGGCGCGTTCTTCGTGCAAAACACCTTGGCAGATGCCACGAGTGCCAACCTTTCGCAAGAAACCGAGCTTATTGCCGCCGCCTTAAACGAGCAGAAGGAACCCATCGCATTTTTGCGAAGCCTCGATCGCGAGGACCTTCGTATCACGCTGATCAACAGGGATGGATCGGTCGCCTACGACAACGAGGCGTCTCCTTCCATGTTGCCCAACCATGGCGATCGCCCCGAGGTCGTTGAGGCCCTTGAGAGCGGTTCGGGCTCCGCGGAGCGCTCGAGCGCCACGCTCGACGAGATTATGCTATATCGCGCCGTCGCCCTTGATAACGGTCAGGTCGTTCGTTTGGCGCAAGCCCAGCCTGGCGTCGCGGCGATTTTGCTTTCGCTGGTGGCGCCGATGCTGCTTATCGCGGCGGCGGGCGCGGTGCTTTCGTTTTTCCTTGCGCGCCGCGAATCCCGTGCCATCATTGCGCCGCTGCAGGAGGTCGATTTGGACCACCCGCGCCGTAGCTATGAACATGCCTACACCGAGATGGTTCCCATGCTCGAACGCATTGAGTCGCAGCGCCAGGAGCTTAAACGCCAGATGGCGGTGCTGGCCGATAACGACCGCATGCGTCGCGAGTTCACGGCCAATATCACTCATGAGCTCAAGACCCCGCTTACCGCGATTTCGGGCTACGCCGAGCTTATTGCAAACGGCATGGTTGAGGGCGAGGATGACCTGCGCAACTTTGGCGGTCGAATCTATCGCGAGGCGGGCCGTCTAGCAGCGCTGGTAAACGACATCTTGACGTTGTCTAACCTGGACGAGGCCGAGCGCGCGACCGAGGGCGAGGCAGTGCCTATTGGTTCCACGGAACCCATTGAGCTCTCGCGCGCTATTACGACGGTGGAGCAGCGCCTTGAGCAGGTCGCCCGACAGTCGGACGTGACCATCGTGCGCAAGACGAAGCCCGTTGTGGTCGAAGGTGTGCCACGCCTGATCGACGAGCTGATTTATAACCTGGCCAGTAACGCTATTCGCTATAACCAGCCCGGTGGCACGGTTACGCTTCGATGTGGGACCAATGATGAGGGCCATCCGTACCTGACGGTTGCCGATACAGGTATCGGCATCGCGCCCGAGGAGCAGGGCAAGGTGTTCGAGCGCTTCTATCGCGTGGACAAGAGCCGCTCCAAGGCACGTGGCGGAACAGGCTTGGGTCTGGCCATCGTTAAGCATGCCGCCGTGTATCACCATGCTTCGCTCGACCTATCGAGCGAGCTGGGTGTGGGGACTACCATCACGGTGACGTTTCCCGTACAGCAGGACGAATCATTTGCGTAGCAATGCAGCAAACGTGTTGTTTTGACGCCGCACCGGGGTTGCCGATGCGGCGTTATTATTGCGCAACATTGCCGTATGTGCTGTATCTTATGTATAGAGTTCGGACTTGGCAGAAAGATGCGATATGATACGAGCAGTTTTGTCAATCCGAACTGGGGAAATGAAAGGCAAGCTGCATGACCTTCTCGAACTGTTCCAGCTGCTGAAGAAGCACCTTCAGCTGGTCATCACCCTTCCGGTGGTCTGCGCGATCGCCATGGGCATCGTGTCCTTCGCCGCGATGGACAACACCTATACCGCGACGACGAGCATGTACATTCTCGCCAAGACCGACGATAGCGGCCAGATGAGCTACAACGATCTCTCGGCGAGCCAGATGCTTTCCAACGATATCGCCACGCTGCTGGATAGCGATAGCGTTAAGAGCGGCGCCGCCAAGGAACTGGGCCTCACCGATCTGGATGACTACAAGGTGTCTGTTTCCTCCGAGACCACCACGCGTGTCATTACGCTTTCGGTTACCGGCACCGATGCCAAGGAGACGGCTGAGGTCGCAAAGGCCATAGCTAGCTCGGTGAGTACGGTCGCTCAGAACGTCGGCGCTGCCCAGAGCATCAACGTTATCGACGAGGCTAAGACCCCCGAAGCCCCCAGCGGCCCCAAGCGCACGGTGTATATTGCCGTCGCGTTCCTCGCCGGTATCTTTATCGCAGTCGCCTATGTCGTTTTGGCAGACATGCTCAATACCCGCATCCGCGGTGCCGAAGAGGCGGAAGAGCTCCTGGGCATTCCCGTTGTTGGCCGAATTCCGGCTATGAAAGGTGGTAAATAGGCATGGCTAAGGCAAAGAACACCGATAAGCTCGTTGTACAGAATGCCGCCAAGACCCTTCTGGCCAACATCCGCTTTGCGAGCGTGGACGACCCCATTCGCACCATCACCGTTACGTCCTCGATTCCCAACGAGGGCAAGTCTACGGTTTCCATCAACCTTGCCCAGGCTATCGCCACCAGCGGCAAGAGCGTCCTGCTGGTCGAGGCTGATATGCGTCGCAGGTCCCTTGCCGATATGCTCGGCGTCCGCTCCCGCGGCGGACTCTATGCAGTCCTTTCCGAGCAGGTTTCTATTGACCAGGCGATTGTCGAGACGGGTCAGAAGAACTTCTACTTTCTCGATGCCGAGCCGCATATTCCCAATCCTGCCGACATCATCGTCTCTCACCGCTTTGCCAAGCTGGTAAAGGCACTGTCCGCCAAGTTCCAGTACGTCATCTTTGATGCTCCCCCGGTCGGCACCTTCATCGATGCTGCCGAGATCGCAAGTCTGACCGACGGTGCGCTTTTTGTCGTGCGTGAGGATTTCACCAAGCGCGAGGAGGCGCTCAACGCCATCGGTCAGCTTAAGAAGTCCGAGAAGGTCAAGCTCATCGGTACCGTTATGAACTACTGCGAGACCGAGACCAGCGAGTACTACTACTCCTACTACACCAAGGACGGTAAGAAGGTGAAGAAGGGCTCCGACGATCAGGGGACTTCCAAAAAGGGCATCTTCACCAACCGAGCAAACGTTTAGTTGATTAAGGCTGACCTATGCGTGACATTCATTGCCATATCTTGCCGGGTGTAGACGACGGCGCCGCCGATCTCGATGAGAGCTTGGCGATGCTCGAGGCTGCCAAGCGGGCCGGTGTAACCAGAATCGTTTGCACTCCTCACTGCCGTGATCCCTATTTTGATTACGACAAGATGTGGGATGCCTTTGAACTGCTGCGTGATAACGCTGACGGTTTTCCGCTCCAGATGGGCTTCGAGGTCAACCATCGAAAGCTCGTTGAACTTGGTATCGATGCCGCGGAGCACTTGCATTTCGATGGAACCAACGAGTTTCTGCTCGAGCTTTCGACGCATGCCGATGCGTATGCGTTTAGAGAGTACGAGAACACGATTTACGATTTGCAGTGCCGTGGCTACCAGGTGATCATCGCTCATCCTGAGCGCTATCGTGCGGTTCAAAAGGATGTAAGCGTGGCGGAGCGCCTGGTCGATATGGGCTGCAAGCTGCAGGCTTCGGCGGACTTTATTGCCGGCGGTCGCTTTGGTCGCGAAAAAAAGCCGGCACAGCGCCTGTTCGATCAGAACCTGTACAGCTTCATCGCGAGCGATGCCCATAACGTGGGTCATTACGACTGCCTGGCGAAGGCTCGCGCGAAGTTTAGCGTGCGCGGAGCTCATTTTCGCTAATATCTGTCCCTAACGTTCGCATTGAATGAAAGGGCAGCCATGGATATCCAACTTAAGACGGGATGCTTTGATGACGCGGCGTTGGTGCGCCGCGTCGTTTTTATGGACGAGCAGGGCTATGAAATCGAGTTCGACCAGATCGATGAGGCCTCGAGCTGCATTCATGTGACGCTGTATGTGGATGGTCAACTCGCCGGCTGCTCGCGCGTGTTTCCCGAGGAGCTGGAGCGCGCGGCAGATGCGGAAGCCCCGGTGTCGCCGGCATGTGACATGGACGAAGACGTTGCGGCGGGGGAGACCTACATTATGGGGCGCGTCGCCGTGCTGCCGGCTATGCGTCGTCGCGGACTGGCGAGTGTGATCGTCGAGGCCAGCGCTGCGTGTGCACGCGATGCCGGCGCTAAACTTATTAAGCTGCATGCGCAGGAATACGTGTTGCCGCTCTATGCAAAGGCGGGCTACACGCAAATTGCCCCGGTAGACTACGAAGACGAGGGCCAACCCCATGCCTGGATGGCCAAGCGCGTAGATGGCAGATAGGGACGCTCCTTTTCTGCCGGCAGTCGGGGACACTCCTTGGCAATTGGCGCATCGGAGCGCTCTGGCATACAGTTTTTCGATTCCGTATGTATATATGCGCGCTAATGGGTTATAAAATCTAAGTCTGAACATAGCAGGTCTGCGATGCGGCTCGGGCAACCGGGCCGTTTTTGCGGACGGGGGTAGCGCGAAAGGACTGCACATGCGTCAATTTAAGACCGAGAGCAAAAAACTGCTCGACCTTATGATCAACTCCATCTACACCAATAAGGAAATCTTCCTGCGCGAGCTTATCTCTAACGCGAGCGACGCCGTCGACAAGCTCAACTTTAAGAGCCTGCAGGACCCGAGTGTCAAGCTCGATCAGGGCGACCTGGCTATTCGCGTCTCCTTTGATAAAGACGCCCGCACCGTTACCATCTCGGATAACGGCATTGGCATGACCGCCGAGGAGCTCGAGCGCAACCTGGGCACCATCGCCCATTCCGGCTCCGAGGAGTTTAAGACCGAGAACGCCGAGCAGCAGGGCTCCGATGTGGACATTATCGGTCAGTTTGGCGTGGGCTTCTACTCGGCCTTTATGGTCGCCAGCCATGTGAAGGTCGTGAGCCGCGCCTATGGCGAGGATACCGCCCACGTTTGGGAGTCCAACGGTCTTGAGGGTTACACCATCGAGGATGGCGAGCGTGCCGAGCACGGTACCGATGTCATTCTGACGCTGCGTGAGAACGAGAAGCTCGACGCCGACGGCGAGGCCGAGACCTACGATCGCTTCCTGACCGAGTGGGGCCTCAAGAGCCTGATTCAGCAGTACAGCAACTATGTGCGCTACCCGATTCAGATGATGGTGAGCAAGAGCCGCCAGAAACCCAAGCCCGAGGACGCGCCGGATGATTACAAGCCCGAGTACGAGGACTACCAGGAGCTCGAGACCATCAACTCCATGACGCCAATCTGGAAGAAGCGCAGCTCCGACGTTGAACAGAAGGATTACAACGAGTTCTACAAGTCCACGTTCCACGACTTTGACGATCCGGCGCGCACCATCAGCTTCCATGCTGAGGGCACGCTCGAGTATGACGCCCTGCTGTTTGTGCCGGGCCGCGCGCCGTTCGATCTGTACAGTAAGGACTACGAGAAGGGCCTGGCGCTCTACAGCTCCAACGTTCTGATCATGGAGAAGTGCGACGACCTGCTGCCCGACTACTACAACTTTGTGCGCGGCGTCGTGGATTCCGCCGACGTGACGCTCAATATTTCGCGTGAGACGCTGCAGCAGAACCGTCAGCTCAAGGCCATCGCCAAGCGTGTGGAAAAGAAGATCACCGCCGACCTTGAGGATATGCGTGACAACGACCGCGAGGCCTACGAGAAGTTCTTTGAGAACTTTGGCCGCGGTCTTAAGTACGGCATCTACTCGAGCTATGGCATGAAGGCCGATGAGCTCGCCGACCTGCTGCTGTTCTGGTCTGCCAAGGAGCAGAAGATGATTACCCTGGCCGAGTATGCCAAGGGCATGCCCGAGGATCAGAAGGCCATTTACTACGCCGCCGGCGACTCGCGTGAGCGCTTGGCCAAGATGCCCGTGGTAAAGGGCGTGCTCGACCGCGGCTATGACGTGCTGCTGCTGACGCAGGATGTGGATGAGTTCACGTTCCAGGCCATGCGTGAGTACGTTGCCGCCGATATGCCCAAGATCTACGAGGACGATGCTGCCCGCGAGGCTGCCGAGAAGGCCGTTGCCGACGGTGCTGAGCCCGAGGTCGAGGATCGTCACTTGGAGCTCAAGAACGTCGCGACCGGTGATCTTGACCTGGCGACCGAGGACGAGAAGAAGGAGGCCGAGGACGCCACCAAGGAGAACGAGGACCTCTTTAGCGCCATGAAGGAGGCGCTCGACGACAAGGTCGAGAAGGTCGCCGTCTCTGCGCGCCTGACCGATGCTCCCGCGTGCATCACCACCGAGGGCCCGCTTTCGCTCGAGATGGAGAAGGTGCTCCAGAAGGGTCCCGAGGGCGCGCCCGACGGTATGCCCAAGAGCCAGCGCGTGCTCGAGCTCAACGCCAAGCACCCGGTCTTTGCCAAGCTCGTCGCTGCCCAGAAGGCGGGCGACACCGACAAGATCAAGCAGTACTCCGGCCTGCTCTATGACCAGGCCCTGCTGGTCGAGGGCATTCTACCCGAGGACCCCGTGGCCTTCGCGGCGGCTGTCTGCAACTTGATGTAGTTAGGTAGTTACGCGGTTTTACCAAACCGCGTAACAGCTCGACGCTGCAAACGCCCCTAAGCGGCAATCTGACGTTCAATCGTCGGTCGCGTACCGAAGTACGCTTCCCTCCTCTTTCGCGTCACCTTGCTCGCTTAGGGGCGTTTTCGCTGACTTATGCTCAACCAGCGACGCTTTCGTGGTCCTAAGTAGTCATTGGGGGCGTTTTTGTTTGACTAGTCGTTTAAGAACGTCCCCGATGCTATTTGAATTGCTAATTTGTGCGGGTTGTGGTTTTGTGACATGCTGAAATTAAAGATACTGTACAACTGTACGTTAATTCGTCTTCGTAGTATATTGCTACCCGCAAAACTCAATACCATTGTGCTCTGAGACGCTAAAGCGCCTACGTACAATGGTTGTCGATAGTACGATTCGATTTAACGACAGGATGGATGGCCCAAGCGTGAGTCTCGGCAGCAAACTATCCGATGCAAAGGTCTCCTTTGCGATATTCAAGCGCGACATTAAGCGACTACTTGTGAACCCCGTCGCCTTGGTGGTTACCCTCGGCGTGTGCGTTATTCCCTCGCTGTATGCCTGGTACAACATCGTGGCAAACTGGGATCCGTACGGAAACACTCAGGGTATCAAGATTGCCATCGCCAACAACGATCGGGGCACCCAAAACGACCTGGTGGGTGAGCTCAACGCGGGTGATAAGGTCGTCGATCAGCTCAAGGAGAACGATCAGTTGGGCTGGACCTTCGTCGATTCGGCGGCCGACGCCAAGGAGGGCGTCGAGAGCGGTGAGTACTATGCGGCCATCGTAATCCCCAAGAACTTCTCAGATAACCTGGTCTCGATGCTCGACGGCAACTACCATCAGCCCAAGCTTACGTACTACGTCAATGAGAAAAAGAGCGCTATTGCACCCAAGGTTACCGACACCGGTGCAAACACCATCGAGCAGCAGATTAACTCGGAGTTCGTCTCCACGGTGGGTGAGACCGTTGCCAGTATTGCCAAGGATGCCGGAGTCGATTTAAAGGACAAGGCAACCCAGGCTCAGGATTCGTTGGCCGGTTCGGTATCAGAGGCTTCTGATACGTTGGGCGAAGTGCGCGATTCGATTGACGACATGAATGCCGCCATCGATAAGACGAGTGGTTCCATTGCCTCGGCAGATGCAGCACTTGCCGGTCTGCAGGGTCAGGCGCCGTCGCTGACGCAGGCGATCTCCCAGGGCAACGACCTGCTGGGCGAGGCTCGCGCCACGGCGGGTAACTCTGTCGCCTCGCTCTCCAAGGCGCTCTCGGAAGGCAGCCTTGCGCTCACCAAGACGTCAGCCTCCGCGAACGCTGCGATTGGCAAGCTGACGGGCACGATCACATCTACGACCACCCGCATCGACAACTCGCTCGAGTCTCTCCAGGCGACGATCGACCACAATAAGGCCGTTATCGGGCACTTGGAAATTCTCGTCAATGACACGTCGACAGGTTCCAAGGAAATTGACGCGCGCATTGTATCGACCATCGATTTGCTCCGCAAGCAGAATGAAAAGCTTCAGAGCATCAAGGACGGTCTGTCTGCACAGTCGAGCGCCATGGCGAATGACGCCGCGGCTGTCTCGGGTGCCAGCGACGCTATCAATAACGCAATCCAGACCGGTGCGACCAACCTTGGCCAGGCCCAGACGGACCTGGGTCAAAACGCGCTGCCGAAGGCCTCGAGCGCGCTTGATTCATTTGCCGCCGTCTCGGGTGATCTGACGGGAATCGTGTCTGGCCTCACGCCTACTATTGCAAGTGCGCGCGGTACACTTTCGCAACTCAACGCTACGCTCGGTCAGGCCAAGACCACGCTGTCCCAGACCGACGCCTCGCTTGCCAAGGTCCAGGACAAGCTCGCCACCGCCGCCAACGACATCGCGGCGCTGCAGACCTCCGAGTCCATGGGCGAGCTGGCCGACCTGATGGGCGTCGACGTCGATGACGTTGCTGACTTCATGGCATCTCCGGTCGAGCTGACCTCCAAGTCGATCTATCCGGTTAAGAGCTTCGGCTCGGGCATTGCTCCTTTCTACACCAATCTGGCACTTTGGGTGGGCGGCTACGTGCTCATCGCCATTTACAAGCTCGAGGTCGATCGCGAAGGCGTTGGCAGCTTTACCGCGCGTCAGGGCTACTTTGGCCGCTGGTTGCTCCTGGTGATCCTGGGCGCGTTGCAGGCCATTATCGTTACGGTGGGAGATCTTGTCATTGGTGTACAGTGCGTCAGTCCGCTCCTATTTGTGCTGGGCGGCATCGCCATCTCATTTACGTACGTCAACATCATTTACGCGTTGTCCACTACGTTTAAGCATATCGGCAAGGCAATCGGCGTCATTCTTGTCATCGTGCAGATCCCGGGTTCGTCGGGCATGTACCCCATCGAGATGATGCCCGACTTCTTCCAGTGGCTGCACCCGCTGCTGCCCTTTACCTATGGCATCAATCTGCTGCGTGAGACGGTCGGCGGCATGTATTCGTTCAACTACCTGTTTAACCTGTGCATTCTGGGCGTGTTCTTGATCGTGGCGCTCTTTATCGGCCTGCAGCTGCGTCCGCTGCTGCTCAACCTCAACCTGCTCTTTGATAAACAGCTTTCCACGACCGGTATGATGATTTGCGAGTCTAACGACCTGCCGCGCGAGCGCTACTCCTTGCGAACGGCCATGCGCGTCGTGCTCGATTCCGATTCGTACCGTCGCGAACTGCTCGATCATGCGGTCGCCTTTGAACATCGCTACCCGTACTACATCAAGGGCGGTTTTGCCGCCGTGGTGGGCGTTCAGGTCCTGCTCTTTGTCCTGTCGACGGTTCTCGATATCGACAATAACGGCAAGATCATCCTGCTTGTCATTTGGATCATCTCGGTTATTGCCATCTGCGGCTGGCTTATCAATATCGAATATATCCGCGCGAGCCTCAATACCCAGATGCGCATCTCGGCGCTTTCCGATGAGGACCTGCGTCGCGAGATGCGCGAGCACACGGCCGCCATTCCTGCCGCCCGCCGCATGTTTGGCCTCAACGCCAGCGAGCGTGATGCCAAGGGTGGCGATCAGTCCACGGGCCGCTTGCCGCATATAGGCTCGCACCATAAATCTCAGGGCAGCGACAGCACAGCCACAAATGATGGAGATACCACCCCGCTTGGCAAGCACTCCAAAGGAGGTGAGGCATAAATGAAGAACATCCTGCATCTATTTAAGCGCGATGTCCAAAACGTGTCTCGCTCCGTAATCGGCTTGGTTGTCGTGATGGGCCTCATTATCGTGCCGTGTCTGTACGCGTGGTTTAACATCGCCGGCAGCTGGGATCCGTACGGCAACACCGGCAACCTCAAGATCGCCGTGGTCAACACCGATGAGGGTTACGAGAGCGATCTGATCCCCGTCGAGGTTAACGTGGGCGAAAACGTGACCGCCACCCTACGCGGCAACGAGAGCTTCGATTGGGTTGTGCTTAACGATCGCGATAAAGCTATCGAGGGCGTAAAGTCGGGCGCGTACTATGCGGCCGTCGTTATCCCCAAAACGTTTAGCGCTGACATGATGACGCTTTTCTCGACCGACGTGAAGCACGCCGATATCGAGTTTTACGAGAACCAGAAGGCCAACGCCATCGCGCAGATCGTGACCGAGAAGGGTTCGAGCGCCGTTCAGAACCAGGTTAACGAATCTTTTACCGAGACCATTACGAGCGTCGGTCTTAAGACGGTGTCCAGCCTGCTCGATTACATGAGCACCGACCAGGTCAGCAACTTTATCGCCAACCTGTCCTCGACGCTCGGCGATTCGGTCCAGGACCTGCAGGACGTTCAGGCCAGCGCAACGTCGCTTGCGGGCATTTTGAGCTCCACGGCCGATTCGCTGACGTCGGCGGGCGGCATGCTCAAGCAGTCCGGATCGACCGAGGAGTCGGTGAAGCAGCTCATGCAGCATGCCGAGAGCGGTATTGCCGATTCCGAGCAAGCGCTCAAGTCCGCCAGCGATGCGATCGATGCCGCTATTGATGGGAGCGCGGGTTCGTTCGATAACGTTTCTACCGAGCTCGCAAAGGCATTCGACGCTGCAAACCAGCACGTCGATCTTACGGTGTCTCAGCTCAACGATGGCGCAGCGTCACTCAATAAACGTGCCGACGAGATTGATGACACGGCGAATGAGCTCCGTAGTCTTGCTGGCCAGGTGAGTAACGATAAGCTCAAGGCAGGGCTTGAGGACGCGGCTGCCGAGCTTGATAAAACCGCAACGGAGTACCGCAACAATGCCAATGAGCTGACGAATATCGCGACGTCGCTCACGAAGAGTATGGCAGAGGTTAACAAATCGCGTGCCGAGGTCGATCAGGCCATCGCCGATGCCAAGGCTGGTATCTCGGGCGCCAAGATTGACTACGACTCTACGTTTTCGGTCAAGGCCAAAGAGCTCAAGAAGACCGTCTCGGGGGTTCTGGATTCACTGAATGGTATTTCGGGCGATCTGGATAGTGCCGTAGACGACCTGACCGACGCATCCGGTTCGCTGGCAAAGGGCCTCTCTAAGGCTGCAAAGCTGGTCAACAAGGCTTCCGATCAGCTGGGCGAGGCGTCGGGCAAGATCAGCGCGTTTAAGGACGAGCTCGACGGTGCCCTTATGTCTGATGATCTAGCCACGATCAAGACGATGATCGGCAATGATCCCGAGGGTCTGGCCGTGTCGCTTTCCGGCCCTGTCGCACTCGACCGTAAGCCGGTCTATCCGATCCGCAACTACGGTTCGGCCATGGCGCCGTTCTACACGATTCTGTCGCTCTGGGTCGGCTCGATCGTACTGGCGGCCATGATGAAGGTCTCGGTTGACGATGAGCTTATCAACGAGCTCATCCCCGTGCGCCTGCACGAGATCTATCTGGGTCGTTACCTGTTCTTTGGCGGTTTGGCTCTGCTGCAGGCAACGCTCGTGTGCGCGGGCGACATTCTGTTCTTTGGCATTCAGTGCGACAACCCGCTGCAGTTTGTGCTAGCGGGCTGGGTCGCGAGTCTCGTGTTCTCCAATATCGTCTACACGCTTACGGTTTCGTTTGGCGATATCGGCAAGGCGCTCGCAGTCGTGCTGTTGGTCATGCAGGTCGGCGGTTCGGGTGGCACGTTCCCCATCGAGATGACCGGCCCCGTGTTCCAGGCGATCTATCCGTTCCTGCCGTTTACTCACGGCATCAACGCCATGCATGCCGCCATGGCTGGCGCCTACCATATGGAGTACTGGGTTGAGCTGGGCATTCTGGCGAGCTATCTGATTCCGTCGCTGGCCTTGGGCGTCGTCTTCCGCCGTCCGGTCATCAAAGCCAACGACTGGATTATCGAAAAGCTTGAGAGTACTAAATTAATCTAGCGCAACAATGTAAACGCCGTCGGAACATCGAGGTCATCCAACCCGATGCTTTAGCGTAGTGAATTGCGTGGGCTGCTTGGTTGTTGCTACAGTAGCGGGGCGTGCCGGGGGTCCGGTGCGCCCCGTTTTTATTTGACCATGAGGCGGCACGCAGCCATACGCGTGCGGACACCACGCCCAGATTGAGTGTGAGGATGTTCCATGGCCCAATACGCTGCCAGCGAAATCGAAAACATGCCCGATAGCCCTGTGGCCCGTGAGGATTTGGGCGCGGGCGGTATTCCCCGGGGCGCCGGCGCACGCTCTCCGCTGTTCTGGAAGGTTCTGCTCCTTTCGGTGGCAGTCGTCTGGGGCTACTCCTTTACGACCATGAAGGACGCGCTCGACACCATTCCGGTGTTTGAACTGCTCTACGTGCGTTTTCTGCCTGCGGCGTTGGTCATGTTTGTCATCTTCCACAAGCGCATCATCGCGCACCTCAATACCCGCAACCTTATCGTCGGACTTGGGATGGGCACACTAATGTGGGCCGCCTACGTCCTGCAGACAGTCGGCCTGGCGCACACCACGGCGGGCAAGAATGCTTTTTTGACGGGCACGTATTGCATCCTCGTGCCATTCGCGAGCTATTTTCTGAGCGGCGAAAAACTCACCCGCTATAACCTGGGCGCGGCACTGCTGTGCTTGGCGGGCATTGGCTTGGTGGCCCTCGATAGCGTTGAATTCAACATCGGTGACGTCATTACGCTGGCGGGCGCGGTCTTCTTCGCCGTCCAGATGGCGGTGACCGCCAAGTACGGTCGCAAAATGGACATCAACGTCATCACGTTTTGGATGTTTGTGGGCAACGGCGTGCTGAGCCTGATCTCGTCGCTGCTATTCGAGACCCAAGCGCCTCTGTCCGTTTGGACGCCGAGCTTTATCAGTGTGATGGCGTTTCTCTCGGTGGGCTGCACATGTGTGGCCCTGCTCATCCAAAACGTCGGCCTGGCGCATGTCCCGGCCTCGACGGGCTCGCTGCTCCTTTCGATGGAGTCGCCTTCGGGCGTGTTGTTTTCGGTGCTGCTGATGGGGGAGGCGCTCACCTCGCGCCTGCTCGCCGGCTTCGTGCTTATCTTCCTGTCGATTATCTTGAGCGAGACTCACTTCGATTTTTTGCGCAAAAAGCCGCGTCCGCAATTGTAAACAACTTGTTGCGCCGCCCTTCCGGGGCGGCATTTTTTATGCGTCGCCCTTAAAGTTGTACCTTGCACTTTATGCTATCAAAGTGCTTGCTGCAAAAACGTTACTGGAGGGCATCTATGGCACCAGCTTTGTCCGATTTTCAACCGCAACCAGCGCCCAAGGCTACCGCAGCGGCGCAGGCCGCTATCGGTGACGGTCTTGTTGCAGAAGCTCAGACTTTTGCAGACGAGCTTGCTGTGTGGCGACACGATCTACACCAGATGCCCGAGCTGGGTAACAACCTTCCGCAGACGTCCGCCTTTATCCAGGCGCGTCTGGACGAGATGGATATTCCCTATGCCGTGCTTGTTGACGGCTCCTGTGTCGTTGGCCTAATCGGTGCCGGCGCGGCAGCTGCTGCTCGGGGTAACGGTACGTGCACGGACAAGCAGGCCGGTACGGTCATCATGCTCCGTGGCGATATGGATGCCCTGCCTGTTGCCGAGGAGTCGGGCGAGCCTTTCGCCTCTACGAACGGCTGCATGCATGCTTGCGGTCACGATATGCACGCGACGGCACTGCTTGGTGCGGCGCGCCTGCTCAAGGCCCGCGAGTCCGAGCTTGTCGACGCCAACGCCACGGTTAAGTTGCTGTTCCAGCCGGGCGAGGAAACCTTTGAGGGCGCCCGCGCTGCCATCGCCGACGGCTTGCTTGAGAACCCGCGTCCTCAGGCGGCTTTTGCCATGCATGTTAACAGCCAATCGCCGCTCGGCCTGGTGCTCTATGGGAGCCCGGCGCTTTCGGGCGTGTACGGTTTCCGCATCACGCTGCAGGGCAAGGGCGGCCATGGCTCGAGCCCCGAGATCTGCATCGACCCCATCACGGCCGGCGTCCATGTGCATCTGGCGCTTCAGGAGCTTATCGCTCGCGAAGTGCCGGCGGCCAAGGAGGTCGCACTGACCGTGGGTAAGTTTGCCGGTGGTCAAGCGGCCAACGTCATCCCAGATACCTGCGTGCTCGAAGGCACGCTGCGCGGCTTTGACGTTGAGCTCATGGAGCACCTCAAGGAGCGTATCGCCGAGGTCGTCAACGGCGTGGCCGCAACGTATCGCACGTCGGCCACCATCGAGACGCTCTCGGATGTTCCCCCGCTCGTGCTCGATGACGACATGACCCAGGCTTCGCTTGGCTATGTGGGTGCGACGCTGCCCAAGGCCGCCTTCTTGCCGCTGTTCCATGCCATGGCGAGTGAGGACTTCGCGTTGATCTCGAGCGAGATCCCGAGTGCGTACTTTACCGTGGGCGCTGCCGTGACTGATACGGACGAGCATTTTGCTCAGCATCATCCCAAGGCACGTTTTAGCGATGCCGAGCTTCCCCTTGGCGCCGCGGCTTATGCCGCCGTCGCTTTGGGCTACATCGCCGACCACCGGTAGCACCCAATCTTGCTACTCGTTTGTTTAAAAAAGGAACAGTATGTCCCAGCAACGTAAGTTCTTCCCCGGCTGGCTCGTGGTGGCCTCCGGCTTTGTGATCATGGCCACGTGTTACACGATTTTCGTTAACTGCATGAGCCTGTTTCAGCCGCTCATCGTCAGCGACCTCGGGATTACGCTTACGCAGTACAACATCTCCAACGCCATCTCCACCGTGGTGAGCGTTATCGGCTCACTTGTGATCGGTCATGCGGCCGATAAAGTGAGCGGTCGCGTTTTGGGTTCCCTCACTGTTGTCGCCACCTCTGCCGTTCTCGCCGGCATGAGCTTTGTCGGTGAGCTGTGGCAGGTCTACGTGCTCTTTTCTGTTCGCCCCGTTCTGTCCGTGGTTGCCCTGGAAGCCGAATGGATGCTCGTACCATCATTCGGTTTTCAAGGCGGCCACGGGCCTACGAATGATCCGTTTTCCTCCGTCCCCAAGGGGTCGCGTGATCCGAAGGGGACGGAGGAAAACGGATCGCAAACAGCGGCGGCGCGTCTGGCCGAACGAGTCCCCATACCCTCGTTC
>ERZ857745.312-NODE-312-length-76764-cov-5.351171_pt1 | contig 76764 bp, 75 predicted proteins | sample MGYA00519699_ERZ857745 | MGnify/ENA primary metagenome ERZ857745 (study PRJEB31778, sample SAMEA3449357) | human gut metagenome | biome: human gut; feature: human-associated habitat; material: faeces | place: United Kingdom | collected 2010/2012 ... | reverse complement strand
ACCTCTGGTGCACCAGTTGTTCTGCCAAGGGCATAGCTGGGTAGCCACGTATGGAAGGGATAAGTGCTGAAAGCATCTAAGTACGAAGCCCCCCACAAGACAAGATCTCCTCCTTAAAGGTAAGACCCGTGAGAGACTATCACGTTGATAGGTCGGAGGTGGAAGTGCAGTAATGTATGGAGCTGACCGATACTAATAGGTCGAAAACTTGACCAAAGGTTTCAAGGCAAAGCGAAGGAAGATGGAAGCTTTAGACAGATATTATTCAGTTTTGAGGGTGCAATAGAGCAAACTCAAAAGATATGCGGTGGCAATAGCGAGGAGGTCACACCTGTTCCCATACCGAACACAGAAGTTAAGCTCCTTAGCGCTGATGATACTTGGTGGGAGACTGCCTGGGAAAGTAGGACGTTGCCGTTTTGGTTAAAAAAGAAGTTCGCGAAAGCGAGCTTCTTTTTTTATATCTGCACGGGACAGCTGGCGTAACTTTGAGTGTAGTCTTACAGCCAATAATATCGCAGATCGTTATCAAATGGCCTCTTATGTTAGTTTTTGCGCTTTCTCAGCTTTTCTGTTTCGTGAAATTATCTTGCATGCCGTTTTGGCTGTCGGTCAGGTTATTTTATCGGCCATACATACGGGAAGATCTCCATTAATTCCCCCTAAAAAACGACTTTAGCAGAATTTTGAATGCCGTACTATCCATACAAGACGCATACGATCAGGATCAGGGTATTTTTTCTGTTTTGATTAAACAAATATGGGCGCGGGATTTACACGCACGATACCGCAAGGAAACTCACTGAGTTAACTGAAAAGTACTTTAAATTCAAAAAACAATCATCGAATGTGAAGTAGTTTGATTGAAAATGATTGACTTTGCTTGAAAATGTGATAGTATAAAAGCATAAAGGAGATCAAAAAATGTTACAGGAAGAACGATTCAACAAAATTTTGGAAGAACTTGCGGAAAATGGCGCTGTTAAAAATGTGGATCTGTCTCGCAGCCTGGGTGTCAGTGAATCGACGGTTCGAAGAGATATCAACGAACTGGATGAAATGGGAAAACTGAAAAAAGTTTTCGGTGGTGCTATTGGGTTGAAGAGACCTGTCAATACCAAAGAAGATGATGTTGTCACAAAAGCATCTGCTCATGTAAGAGAAAAAGACGCGATCGCCAGGTATGCGGCAGGACTGATCCGTGATGATGATGCCGTTTTCATTGATGCCGGAACAACAACAGAGCGGATGACAGAGTATATTGCAAATAAAAATGCGGTTTATATGACGAATGGCATTTTGCATGCACAGAAACTTGCACAAAGGGGTTTTAAAGTAAATATCGTGAGTGGAATGGTAAAAAAGGCAACGCTTTCGATCGTTGGAGCAGGTGCTGCCAAATCGCTGAGTAATCTCAACTTTACCAAGTGTTTTATGGGGGCGAATGGTATCGATCTTGAAAAAGGCTTCACAACGCCGGATATGGATGAAGCTTTGATCAAAGAAGAAATCGTGAATCATTCAAACGATGTTTACATTCTTGCAGATTCATCCAAATTTGAGCAGGTATTTGCAGTAACATTTACAAAACTGAAGGGAAAATGTATCATAACGGATCGACTTGATAATGATCTTTACAGGAAACATGTTATCGTGAAGGAGGTGAATAAATAGGATGATCTATACTGTTACAATCAGTCCAGCGATCGACTATGTGGTTCATCTGGACAGGCTTCAAAAAGGGGCGACGAATCGTTCCACCGGGGAGGAATATTTTCTGGGAGGCAAGGGAATCAATGTTTCTCAGATACTGAAGGAGCTTGGGATGGAGAGCATCGTACTGGGCTTTGTAAATGGCTTTACAGGAAAGGCTCTGGAAAATGGATTGCATCAGGGGGAGATAAAAACGGATTTCATTTATCCGAAGCAGGGGATCACACGGATCAATGTCAAAATCAAAGCGGGAGAAGAGACTGAGATAAATGGTCAGGGGACTATTGCGGACGAATCAGATTTAAAGATGCTTTATGATAAACTCAGGAAACTGCAGGACGGAGATGTGTTGATCTTTTCCGGGAATATCCCGGCCGCTGTTCCACAGGATACTTACAGCAGACTTCTGGAAGCAGTGAAAGAAAAAGATGTTCTGTGTATCGTAGATACCAATGGAGCAGCCCTCATGGATGTATTGAAGTATCATCCATTCCTGATCAAGCCAAATATGGATGAGCTTAGAGATGTCTTTGGAGAAAAGATATCGGCGGAAGAAGGAGCGGAAAAACTGCAGAAAGCCGGTGCACGCAATGTGATCGTGTCCATGGGTGGAGATGGCGCTGTGCTTAAAGCCGAAAACGGAACTCTTTATACTTCAGGTGTGTGTCGCGGTAAAATGATAAACTCCGTTGGGGCAGGAGATTCCATGGTAGCAGGATTTGTTGCAGGGTATCTGGAGAAAAAAGATTATCAGTACGCACTGGATCTTGGAAGTGCCGCAGGTGCGGCAACGGCTTTTTCACTGGGACTTGCCGTAAGACGACAGATCTATGATTGTATGGACGAACTGAGATCGAGATCATTACGATAAGAAAGGAGTGCAGCTCATGCGCATTACGAATTTACTGGATAAAAACGCAATTTTGTTAAATGCTGACATTTCGGATAAGAAGACGGCGATCAATACTCTTATCGAAATGCATGATAAAGCCGGGAATCTTTCTGATAAGGAAAAATACAAGGAAGGAATCTTTGCAAGAGAGGCGGAGAGCACCACGGCAGTCGGGGAAGGAATCGCAATACCGCATGCAAAAAGCAGCGCGGTGAAGCGACCGGGACTTGCTGCCATGACTGTACCGAATGGAATCGAGTATGGTGCTCCTGACGGGAAGCCTTCCAATTTGTTCTTTATGATCGCAGCACCCGAGGATGGGGATCTTCACCTGGAAGTGCTTTCGAGGCTGATGACTCTTCTGATGGATCTGGATCTTCGGAAAAAACTTTTGTCAGCACAGACTGCAGATGAATTTCTGCAGATGATCGATGAAGCAGAAGAAGCAAAATTCGGAGCAGAATCTGAACATGACAAGGAAAAGGAAAACACAGCAGAAACTGATCGTGGAGATGAAAGGTACAGGATCGTTGCGGTTACAGCATGTCCTACTGGGATCGCCCATACTTATATGGCAGCGGAAGCTCTGGAACAGAAAGCAAAGGAGCTGGGCGTAAGCATAAAAGTGGAAACCAATGGATCCGGTGGTGCTAAAAACGTTCTGACTCCGCAGGAAATACAGGAAGCAGATGGTGTCATAGTCGCAGCCGATAAGAATGTCGAGATGGTTAGATTTGACGGAAAACCTGTTATTATGACAAATGTTTCGAAGGGGATCAATGAACCGGAGGTTCTGATCCAGGCGGTGATAGATGGAAAAGCACCTCAGTATACCTATCAGGGCGGAAAGACGACAGAGAGCAATGTCTCGGAGGAAACGGCAGGTCGTCAGATCTATAAACATCTTATGAACGGAGTTTCCTATATGCTCCCGTTTGTGATCGGCGGAGGGATCATGATCGCTGTCGCATTTCTCATAGATACGATCGCGGGAGCACCAAAGGATTCTACCTTCGGGACATATACTACAGCAGCAGCCTTCTTTAAGACGATAGGAGGATACGCATTCAGTTTCATGCTCCCTGTTCTTGCCGGTTACATTGCAAGGAGCATCGCAGACAGACCGGGACTTGCAGTTGGGTTCGTAGGTGGATATATCGCAACTATTGGATGTACTTTTGGAGCGATCACCGGTGACAGTACGGCTGTTTCAGGATTTCTTGGCGCATTGATCGCTGGATTTGCCGGTGGATATATCGTACTTTTACTGAAAAAGATCTTCTCATTCCTGCCGAAGTCTGTGGAAAGCATGCTGCCGGTACTGATCCTGCCACTGCTGGGTATCATTACAATGGGACTGTTCATGTGTGCGATCAATCCTGCCGTTGGTGCCCTGAACCAGTGGATCACGGATGCTCTCAACTCAATGGGAGAAACGAGCAAGATCATACTGGGATGTATCGTCGCCGGCATGATGGCAGTAGATATGGGAGGACCGTTCAATAAGGCTGCATATGTATTTGGTACAGCAGCTATCACTACAGGAGGGTTCGATATCATGGCGGCAGTCATGATCGGCGGTATGGTGCCTCCGATCGCCATCGCGCTTTGTGCCACCTTCTTTAAGAAGAAATGGACGGAGGCAGAGCTTAAGTCGGCACCGGTAAACTACATCATGGGGCTGTGCTTCATTACAGAAGGTGCGATCCCATATGCTGCAGCGGATCCTCTCAGAGTTATACCGTCATGCATAGCAGGATCAGCAGTGGCCGGAGGACTTTCCATGGCATTTGGATGTACTCTTCGAGCACCTCATGGAGGGATTTTCGTATTCCCGGTAGTTGGAAATGTATTGTTTTATGTGATGGCACTGGCAGCAGGTGCATTAGTAGGCATGATCCTGCTGGCTCTTTTGAAAAAGAATATCGCAACACAGGAAAAAGGAGGAAAGTAAGATGGTATCAAAGAAGGTAAAGGTAGTAAATTCACAGGGATTTCACATGAGACCGGTGACGACATTCGTAGGTGCTATGGGTAAATACGATTCCGATATCAAAATCCTGTCTAAGGGAAATGAGATCAACGGCAAGAGCCTGATGGCCATCGTAGCAGCCTGCATAAAATGTGGTGATGAGGTCGAAGTTCAATGTAGCGGAGCTGATGAGGATGCAGCACTTCAGGAAGCAGTCGGCATGATCGAGTCGGGATTTGGAGAAGAATAAAAAAGTTTTTATTGTGGAGGGTGGAAAGATGCTAAAGGGAATTGCAGTATCAGAAGGAATCGCACAGGGAATTGCGTTTTGCATCGATGCAGACAGAAATAAAGAAAACTGTGAAGACTCCTATAGAAAGGCTGAAAGCAAGGACGAAGAGTCAGCAAGATTTCAGGAAGCAATGACGGCGTTTCTTGAAGAAACAGAACGTGCGGCATGTGATCTTGAGAAGCGTGGAATGTCAGAAGAAGCGGGAATATTACGCAGTCATATGGAAATGATAAAAGATCCTTCTGTCACAGCGAAAATCAAAGAAGAGATCGATAACGGATGCTGTGCCGAAGAGGCAGTCGACAAGACAATGAAGTTTTTCGCAGATCTCTTTGAAGCGACAGGTGATGAACTGACGATGCAGCGAGCGGCAGATATCAGAGACATAAACAGCAGCCTTTGCAGTAAACTCACAAATAATGATCTCATGGATCCTGCTCAATTACCGAAGGGTGCTATCCTTGTGATCCGTGAGTTGACCCCATCCATGGCAGTAAAGATAGATCCGGCAAAGACGCAGGGGATCGTTGCGGAGACTGGGGGATACACTTCTCATGCGGCGATCCTGGCACGGGCGCTGGGGATCCCTGCGATCCTGGGAGTTGCGGGTGCTCTTACTTATATAGAGAACGGTAAAACTCTGATTCTGGACGGAATCAGTGGTATTGTTCTGCAAGAGCCGGACAACGATACAAAAAAAGAGTACAACAAGAAAGCCGAGATGTTCCAGCTGCAAAGAGAACGGTTAAACGTTTTTAGAGGAAAGAAAAGCGTTACGGCTTCAGGAACTATCAAGGAAATCTTTGCCAATATTGGAAGCGTGGAAGACGCAGAATCAGCCAGAGCAGCGGATGCAGAAGGTGTAGGCCTGTTTCGGACGGAATTTCTATATATGGATCGCAGCAAAGCTCCGGATGAAGAAGAACAATTTGAAGCGTACTGCAAGGCAGCGAAAGCTTTCTCGCCTGATCCGGTGGTGATCCGGACACTTGATGTGGGCGGAGATAAGGACATTCCATATCTGCATATGGATCAGGAAGAAAATCCGTTTATGGGATTTCGAGCTGTGCGTTATTGCCTGGAAAACAGAGAACTTTTTAAAACACAGCTGCGAGCACTGCTTAGAGCCGGTGCAGAAGGCTGCATTCGGATCATGATCCCGATGGTGACATGTCTTGCGGAAATCAAAGGCGTTAAAGCGCTTATGGCAGAATGCTGCGAGGAACTTAAAGCAGAAGGAAAAAGATTTGATCCGGATATAAAGACCGGGATCATGGTAGAGACGCCGGCGGCGGCGGCAACAGCTGATATCCTCGCAGAAGAAGTGGATTTTTTCAGCATAGGAACAAATGATCTGACCGGGTATATGATGGCAGCAGACAGAGGTAATGCAAAGGTTGCATATCTTTACGAAACGTATCAGCCAGCGGTGCTTCGGATGATCCGTGATGTGTGCAAGGCCGCAGGCAAAGCTGACATACCTGTTGGTATGTGCGGTGAAGCGGCGGCAGATCCGGCGCTTACACCGTGCCTGATCGCATTTGGACTGGACGAATTTAGTGTAAGTCCCGAAAAAGTTTTAGCCACAAGAAAAAACATTTCGCTTTGGAGCAGTGAAGATGCGATAGCAGTGGCGGACAAGGTGATGTCTCTGGGTACTGCAGAGGAAGTAAAACAATATTTAGACAGCATGAAAAAAGAAGACGAATAGATTTTACATATGTTTAACATGTAAAACATATGTATTTGATACTGGTCGCTTAAAATAAGGAGGAATACGATAAAAGAAAACGAACGATAAGAGACAGGAGGAGATGCAGGAGATGACTTATGGTGTGATCGATGTGGGATCGAACACGATCCGGCTGGTGATCTACGAAGTGAAGGAAAATCGGATCGAGTCACTGTTCAGCAACAAGAATACTGCAGGACTGATCGGGTATGTAAACGATGGAGAACTGAGCAGGAAGGGGATTCGAAAAGCCTGCGATGTGCTGAATTCTTTGCAGAAGGTTGCGGCGCATGCGCAGGTGGAGAAACTGTACGTGTTTGCGACAGCATCGCTGCGAAACATTGCCAATACCAAAGAAGCGGTAGAGGAAATCGAAAAGGAAACAGGACTTGATATCGATGTGATCAGCGGTCATGATGAGGCTGAGCTCGATTTTGAGGGGGCAGCGCATGCACAGAAGCTGAAAGACGGCATCATGGTGGATATCGGAGGCGGCAGTACGGAGGTCGTTGCCTTTGCAGATGGCAAAATAACCGATGCGGTCAGCCTTGAATTCGGTTCACTGTCCATGTATAAAACCTATGTATCCCGTCTGTTTCCTAAAAACAGCGAAGAGAGAGCGATTCGAAAAAAGGTCGAAAATGAAATCAAGAAAGTCAAGTTTTTAAAGAAGAAGCAGTTCGCTGATATGGTGGGGATCGGTGGAACGATCCGTGCGGTAAAAAAATTCAACAATGATCGTTTCGGACTTCCGAAGGAGAACGATCGTATCCTTATGGATCAGATGCATCTTTTGCTGGAGGATCTGCAGGAAGAGGAGAAGCTGACGTTAAACAAGATCCTGCGCGTTGCTCCGGATCGTGTGCACACCATGGTGCCGGGGATGATCATTTTAGACACGCTTTGCGATTATTTCAGCTGCGAAGAGATCCGCATGAGCAATTTCGGTGTACGAGAAGGCTATTTATATAAAAAGGTGGTAATGGGAAAATGAAAGATACGATCTATACACAGAATAGAGAGCTTTCCTGGCTTCGCTTCAATGAAAGAGTTCTGGAAGAGGCAAGAGAAAAAAATGTACCGGCATTTGAAAAATTGAAATTCATTTCTATTTTTACCAGCAATCTGGATGAATTTTTTATGATCCGTGTCGGGAGCCTGTACGACCAGACGTTCCTGCCAAAACCGCAGATCGATAATAAGACGGGGATGGATGCCGCCGAGCAGCTTTCGGAGATTTTCCGTGCGGTAGCACCTTTGTATAAAAAGCGTGATAAGATTTACAGAGAGGTTGCGGGGCTTCTGTGCGAGAAGGGGATCGCTCATCCGCAGATGGAGAGTCTTACGGCCGAAGAGAGAAGCTTTGCAGAAAAATACTTCATAGCAGATGTGCTCCCGGTCTTGTCCCCGCAGATCATAAATGCACATCATCCTTTCCCACATCTTGTCAATAAAGCGCTCTACATCGTGCTTCAGATGAAGATCAGCGACAAGACGGCATACGGTATCATCCCGATGCCGGCGATGCAGGATCGGCTGATTTTCCTGCCGGGAAGCGGGATGCGGTATGTTTTGCTGGAGGAACTGATCTATCAGTATGCGGAACGCGTTTTTGATAATTGTGAGATCAATGCGAAGAGTATCATATGTGTGACGCGGAATGCGGATATCAACGTGGACAGCCTTCCGGATGAGGATGAGGATTTTCGTCATCATATGAAGAAAGTTCTGAGAAAACGTTCCAGGCTGGCTCCGGTGCGGCTGGAACACTGCGGGCCGATCCATGATAAACTGGAAAAATTCCTCCGGGGCAAGTTGGGATTAAAGCAAGAACAGGTTTTTCAGAGCAGCGCGCCGCTGGAAATGTCCTATGTGTTCCCGCTTTTAGACAAGGTTCCGGATCGGATCAGGCAGGCTGTCACGTATGTGCCGTTTGAGCCGCAGGTGCCGCCGTGGTTCAAGACCGGTGACAGCATGATCGATAAAGTGATGCAGGAGGATCTGATCCTTTCATATCCGTATGAACAGATGACTCCGTTTCTACAGCTGATCAAAGAAGCGGCGCTGGATCCACGTGTGCTTTCTATCAAGATCACGATCTATCGTCTGGCCAGCAAGGCGGCTTTGGTAGATTATTTGCGTTTGGCGGCGGAAAACGGCAAGGAAGTAACGGTGCTGATGGAACTTCGGGCGCGCTTTGATGAAGCGAACAACATCAACTGGTCGGAAAGCCTGGAAGAAGCCGGCTGCACGGTGCTGTACGGGCTGGAAGATTACAAAGTTCACTCGAAAGTGTGTCAGATCACGCTGATGGAAAAGAAGAAGATCAAGCGGATCACGCAGGTGGGAACCGGTAATTACAATGAAAAAACGGCAAAACTGTACACCGATCTTTCGCTGATGACAGCTGATGAAGAAATCGGAAACGATGCAGCTGTGTATTTTAAAAACATGTCGATTGCAAACATCAATGGTCATTATGACCGGCTTTTTGTAGCTCCAAACAGTATGAAAGACAAGATCCTGGCTCTGATACAGGGTGAGATCGAGAAGGCGCAGCGAGGCGAACCGGCAGAAATCCTGGTGAAGATCAATTCCCTTACGGATCGCAAGACCATCGATGCATTAAAAGATGCTTCTCAGGCAGGAGTTCGCGTACGGATGATCATCAGAGGCATCTGCTGCCTGCTTCCGGATGTGGAAGGTTATACGGAGAACATTCAGATCACCAGCATCGTCGGCAGGTTCCTGGAACATTCCAGGGTATATTGCTTTGGTGCGGGAGAAGAGCGGAGCATGTATATATCTTCAGCAGATTTTATGACGAGAAATCTCAACCGGAGGGTAGAAGTGGCATGCCCTGTAAATTCTCCACAGATCAAAAAAGAGATCCTGGAAATCCTGGAGCTGATGCTTTCCGATAATGTCAAGGCTCGGAATCTGCGCTACGATGGCCTTTATGAGAAAAAAGGGATCGGTGAAGGCGGAGAGCGGATCGACAGCCAGCAGGAACTGATCAACAGAGCCATCACGAGAGCTGCAGCGCCGTCTCAGAGCCGTAAAACGGCACAGGAGATGCCGGTGGAGGATGATGGGTTTTTCAGCCGCTTAAAACGGGCGATTTTCGGATAGGTAGATTTGAAAAAGAGCGATTCTAAAATTGTGCGCAGAATCGCTCTTTTTTATTGTTAAAAATTTGTTTATCAAAACAATTTGTAACTAGTTTCAGTTTTGCCTTGAAACAAATTTATAATTATGGTATAATGATCGCAGAAAAGTCAAACAATTCAATGACACTTTAATGCAATCAAAGGAGAAACGCGATGGGACATTTACAAGGAAAAACCGCGATCATTACCGGCGGTGGAAGAGCAGTATTAAGTGACGGGAGCTGCGGCTCTATTGGATATGGGATCGCAACGGCATATGCGAAGGAAGGCGCCAACCTGGTCATCACGGGACGGAATGTAAAGAAACTGGAAGACGCGAAAGAAGAACTGGAACGGTTATATGGCATAAAAGTCCTGCCTGTTGCCGCAGACGTGAGCGCAGGCTCGGATAATGAGACTGCTGTGCAGAATGTGGTGAAGCAGGCTGTGGATACCTTCGGTCGTATCGATGTACTGATCAACAATGCACAGGCATCGGCTTCAGGGGTGACGCTGGAAGATCACACGACAGAGCAGTTCGACCTGGCTGTATATTCCGGGCTGTACGCAGTATTTTATTACATGAAAGCTTGCTATCCGTACTTGAAGGAAACCAAGGGCTCGGTCATCAATTTTGCATCGGGAGCGGGGCTGTTCGGTAACTTCGGGCAGTGTGCTTACGCTGCTGCAAAGGAAGGGATCCGCGGTCTGACTCGTGTAGCTGCTACGGAATGGGGTCCTGACGGCATCAATGTCAATATCGTGTGCCCGCTGGCCTGGACGGCACAGCTTGAGAATTTTGAAAAACAGTATCCGGATGCTTTCAAGGCAAATGTAAAGATGCCTCCGGCAGGCCATTATGGCAATGTGGAGACCGAGATCGGTCGTGCCTGCGTGCAGCTGTCTTCACCGGACTTCAAGTTCATGAGCGGCGAGACCATCACGCTGGAAGGCGGCATGGGACTGCGGCCGTAGAGACGATTTACAACCCAAAAACGAAAACCCTTTTTACTATGTTTCAAATAAAAAAAGAGACCTTCTTTACCCGGAAGGTTTCTTTTTTTTGTGAAGTGATTTCTGATTTTGAGATCGTTATGCAATTCGCGCCCTAAAAAGTGCATTTCGCGCAAATCGGGGGGGGTGTCAGGGCGATGGTGATACAATATTGAAGGGTATGCCGAAAGAGATTAAAAAAATACAAATGAAATATGGAAGGAGGAAAAATGGAGCAAAGCACGATAAAGAGAGAAATCGGAGTATGCCTTATGGTACTGGCGATGATCGTGGCGATGATCCCAAGCTGGTCGGTCACGGCCAATGCGGCGTCGGATTATGGTTTGGCGGTCGGTGGTAAAGCGGTTACTAGTGATAACACAAGAGGAAAAGGATGGAGTTACGATCTGAGTACGAACACGCTGACGTTGAATGGCTATACCTATTCTGAAAAAGGCTGGGTTTACGAAAGTTTCAGCGGAGGTATTTATTCTTCATCTGACTTGAAGATCGAACTTGTAGGTAACAATTCCATCAACAATACATTTTCAGATCCATATTGTTGGAATTGTGGGATTTATGTGAAAGGCACTCTTACGATTAAGGGAAATGGTTCTCTCACAACTCAAGGTGGTGGAGAAAAAGGAAGCTATGGAATCATGGCGGGTGGTCTGACTGTAAATGGCGGTACGATCACTGCAATAGGAAAGACTGCACAAGATAGCTGCGGTATCGTGACCAACGATGACCGGAAAGATATGACTGTGAATAATGGTACGATTACTGCAAGAGCAGCTATTGCCACAGGCACCAGTTGTGGTATCCGATGCTCCGGTAATTTTACCATGAATAATGGCAAAGTGAAAGCGGTATCGGAAGGAGTAAATAACGAACGCGGTGATAGTTGTGGTATTAACTCAGGCAAATCGATTTACTGCCGGGGAGGAGTGCTGGAAGTAGAAGGTCAGACAAAGGCGATGTACAGCAGTCACACTACTTACCCGACTGGATATACTCCGGGAGACACGACATTCCGTACATATGGTATTGCTACAGATGAGATGTACACCGTGTCAGGAGCAAATGAGAACGGCTGGGCGAACAGCGAGGTCAAGCTTACAGCGGTATCTGGTTATAAGATCGGAAAGACGGATAAGCAGTTTGATAAAAGAATTTCCTTTACGAATGAAATCGAGAATGGTAGCGGAGTATTCTATATGAAGGATGCGAAAGGCAATATCTATAAAGGAACTATATCCTACAATCTGGACAAGACAGCACCGACAATTAGCGGGGCAACGGATGGCGGGATATACTGCGTATCAAAGTCGATTACAGTAAATGACAGCCATCTGAAAGAAGTGAAAGACGGAAATACAGTACTTGGCGCATCGAATGGAACATATACTCTCCCAGTTGGAACACACAATATCACAGCAACAGACCTGGCAGGTAACAGTACAAGCGTAGCCGTGACGGTCAATGAAAAGCATGATTTGAATGAAGATGATGGAAACTGTGCAACAGCAGTAACATGTAAGGTTTGCGGAGCTGTGGTAACTCCGGCGAAATCGCATAGCTATGCATGGGCATCAGGTCCGGAAGGACACTGGATGAAATGTCAGAATGCGGGATGTACATCGAAAACGAAATCGCAAAGTCATGTGCCTGGTGCAGCTGCAACGGAAGATATAGCACAGACCTGCACTGTATGTGGCTATACGATCAATCCACCGTTAGGTCATGTGTGCCAGAATCATCTTCAGAAAGTAAATGCGACGGCAGCGACTTGTACGCAGGATGGCAATTACGAGTATTATAAATGCACCTGCGGGAAAATATACTCTGATATGGGTGCACAGAATGAGAAGTCTGAATCAGACTTTACCATCCCGGCAACGGGTCATTCCTATAGCACTCCGGCATACACCTGGAGCGAGGATAATCTGAGTTGTACTGCAGTGAGAACATGCGGGACATGCAATGCTCAGGAGACTGAAACTGGAACTGCCGTTACGCAGGTGACCCCGAAGGATGGCTGCAAAAGTCCGGAGACTACTTTGTATACCGTGACATTCGCAGGCAGCGCCTTTGCAGCACAGACTAAAGCAGTGGTGACGAAGGAAGCTGACGCTCACACGCCATCGGAATGGATCGTGGATAAAAAAGCGACGACCGCGGAAGCAGGCAGCAGACACCAGGAGTGTACTGAATGCGGCACAGTCCTGAAGACAGAGACGATCGCTAAACTGACGGACTTTAAGGCTAATATCAACCCATCGGGCAAGAATGATGCAGATAAGAATGCAGGGGAGAAATCGGCATCCAGTGTTCCGGGAACAGGCGATACAAGCCTCGTCGACGTATGGGCTCTGCTGATGGCATTCGCTGTACTGGGCGGAGTTTATGCGCTTTGCAGACAGCGTAAAGCCAGATAATCAGAAACGATACTAAAAACATATAAACGAAAAAAGAGATCTTCGAACGTCATACGTGTAGAGGATCTTTTTTTGTGAAGTTGCAAAAATCCGTTTCAAATCAGGGATCATTAAATTATAATAGAGAGGTGCTGTTCGGTAAGAAAATAAAAATAAAGGAGCCGTTCAATATGACATTGCAACAGTTAAAATACATTGTGACGGTAGCTGACTGTGGAAACATTACAGAAGCTGCGGAGAAACTTTTTATTTCCCAGCCGTCTTTAAGTGCAGCAATACACAACCTTGAAAATGAGATGGGCGTTACGGCATTTGTTCGTTCCAATAAAGGTGTGACAGTGACGAGAGAAGGGGAAGAATTATTATCCTTCGCCAGAATGCTTTTAGAGCAGGCTGACAACATGAAAGATTATTTCGGTGGCGGTGAAAAACGCACACCAAAATTTTCAGTATCCTGTCAGCATTATTCTTTCGCAGTAAATGCCTTTGTAGATCTGATCAAGAAATACGATGCAGATCAGTATAGTTTTATTATCAGGGAAACGCAGACCGGAGAGATCATAGAGGACGTGTCTGACGGAAAAAGCGAGATCGGCGTGATTTATCTTTCGGAACATAACGAAGAGGTGATATCTAAGCTGATCAAGAACAATAACCTGGTTTTTGAGGAAATGTATGTAGCAGGCCCGCATGTATTTATCAGCAACAATCATCCGTTGGCAGAAAAGGAAATCATCGCTACGGATGATCTGCAGGCGTATCCATATCTGGTCTATGAACAAGGGAATAAGAATTCATTTTATTTTTCAGAAGAATTCATGAGCATGCTGGATTTTCCTAAAAATATCCAGGTCAGAGATAGAGCTACTTTATTCAATCTTGTTATTGGATTGAATGGTTTTACGGTGAGCAGCGGCGTTCTTGATGCAGAACTCAATGGCAGCAGCATTATCGCCAAGCCTCTTGCAGTAGATAAGACCATGAGAATAGGTATTGTGAAAAAGAAAAACATGGTGTTAAGTAAGTATGCTTGCTTCTATGTTGAAGCGTTAAAGAACCATTTGTCCATAGATTAAAGCTATGGACAAACCCATACTATATGTATTTTTCATCATTGCATATACGTGGTAGGATATCCTCAAGAAAACAAAGAAACGAGAGGATATAAAAATGAGTAAAATACAGACACCATACAGATATGATTTTGTGGGAAGCTTTTTAAGACCGCAAGCCCTTAAAGAGGCAAAGAACGCGTATCAGAATGGAGAACTGCCAAAAGAAGAGTTTGATAAGATCGTAGATGAGGAAGTATCAACGGTTGTGGCTAAGCAGAAAGAACTTGGATTCCATGTGATTACTGACGGTGAATTCAGAAGAAGCTTCTGGCATCTTGATTTCATGTGGGGATTTGATGGAGTCGCCCATGAAAATACAGGTAATGGCGTAAAGTTTGACGCAGAGCTGGCTGTCTTAGATGATACATATCTTGTCGGAAAGATAAAGGCAAAACCACACCCTTTTGTGGAAGGGTTCAGATTCTTAAAGCAGTTTGAGGATGAAAACACGGTTGCAAAATATACGATCCCAGCACCAGCACAGATGTTTCAGCAGATGATCATTCCTGAAAACCATGAATCCACAAGAAAGTTTTATTCCACAAACGAAGATCTGATCCAGGATATCGGAACGGCTTATCAGGATGTGATCAAGCAGTTTTATGAAGCTGGCTGCCGCAACCTTCAGCTTGATGACTGTACATGGGGTGCGATTGTTGGCGATGCTGCAAAGCAGAGATACAAACTTCTTGGAATAGATTTAGAAGAGGTCAAGGCTCAGTTGCTGGCAGTAAACAATCTCGCTCTGGAAGGCAAGCCTGCGGACATGGTCATTACATCCCACATATGCAGAGGGAATTATCATTCCACATTCTTTGCCAGCGGAGCTTATGATTCTGTAGCAGACTATGTCTTTGCAAAGGAAAATGTGGACGCTCTGCTTCTTGAGTATGATGATGCCAGATCAGGCGGATTCGAACCTCTTTCAAAAGTATCGGGTGATAAGAAGGTCGTACTGGGGCTCATAACAACAAAGACACCGGAACTTGAGAACAAGGAAGATATTATTGCCAGAATCTATGAGGCGGCAAAATACATACCGCTTGACAGGCTTTGTCTCAGCCCACAGTGCGGATTTGCTTCGTGCGAGATCGGAAACAAACTCACCGAAGAAGAGCAGTGGGCAAAGCTTAAGCTTGTAAAAGAAATTGCTGAAGAAGTCTGGAAATAAAAGAGATAGCTTAAAGGGGATTTTTTATGGAGGATATGGACTGATGATACAGACGATTTTATGGGATGTGGATGGTACGCTTTTGGATTTTCTGGCGGCAGAAGAAGCTGCGATCCGGAAGCTGTTTGTGGAATTTGACATGGGAGAGTGCAGCGATGAGATGCTGACTCGCTATTCGAAGATAAACCGCTCTTACTGGGAGCGGCTGGAGCAAAACGAGATCACAAAACAACAGGTTCTGGTAGGACGTTTTAAAGAGTTTTTCGCGTCGGAAGGGCTGGATGCCGGTGTGGCAGAAGAGTTTAATGCAAAGTATCAGTATGCGCTGGGGGATACCATCGTGCCGAGGGATAACAGCCTGGAGATCGTTCGTAAGCTGCAGGGGAAAGTCAGACAGTATGTCGTATCCAACGGGACGATCATCGCACAGAACAAGAAGCTGCGTCTGTCAGGTCTTGGAGCACTGATGGATGGTATATTCCTGTCGGAAGAACTGGGTGTGGAGAAGCCGAACATTGAATTTTTTGAGAAAACTTTTTCTTCGATCGGACAGGTGGATCCACGTGAGACTATCATTATCGGTGATTCTTTGAGCAGCGATATTCGCGGCGGTAATAACGCGGGGATCCTGACCTGCTGGTATAACCCGTCGGGAAAGGAAGCACCGGAAAACTTGAGGATCGATTATGAGATCGGGGATCTGCACCAGGTGTTTGATCTGCTGTAAGAAAAAGAGGATTCAGAATTCTTTACATTCGATGAGAAAGTATGCTACAATAAACAAAGACTATATTTTCACACTATTTACTGGATAAAGGCTTACAGTAAGGATTGAAAAATGAAGGTTTTATTAATTAACGGCAGCCCGCATCAGTATGGGTGTACTTATACTGCGCTGAAGGAAGTGGCGGATTCTCTCAACAGAAACGATGTTGCCACAGAGATCTATCATATCGGCGCAGCACCGATCAGAGGATGTGTAGGCTGTGGAAGCTGTTTTGCAACAGGCAAGTGCGTGTTCGACAATGACGGGGTCAATGAGATCTCAAGACGGCTCGTGGAATTTGACGGGATCGTTGTGGGATCGCCGGTGTATTACGCCGGGGCATCCGGACAGCTTTGCTGTTTCCTGGACAGACTGTTTTACAGCAATTATCGCAGTGGAAAGATGGACGGGAAGATCGCCGCAGCAGTTGTCTCCTGCAGAAGGGGAGGCGCCAGCACGGCTTTTGACAGAATCAACAAATATTTTATGATCAACAAGATGACTGTTGCCACATCGCAGTACTGGAATCAGGTCCACGGCAATTCGCCTGAGGAAGTCAAACAGGATGAAGAGGGCATGCAGACGATGCGCACGCTGGGAGAGAGCATCGCGTATTCGATTCGCAACAAGGACGCAGGACTGCGTGAACGTGTGAAACAGCCGGAATACGAGCGACCTGTCATGACTAACTTTATTCGTAAAGAGTAGGTGATGTTATGGAGAATGGAATCGATTTAAACAAGTTCTATCAGGGACTGGATGATCTGTTTCAGCAAAAGGACAGCGGGCAGACGATGGCTTATCTGCAGCGCTGGCTGCAGGAAGCTCAGCAAAGACAGGACACCTCCGGGATCGTTGCGGTAAGTAACGAGCTGGGAGGGCTTTGTCGTGCTATGGGTCAGATCGACCGTGCCAAGGATTTATATAAGACGGTACTGACGCAGCTGGAGCACATGGGGCTGATCCATTCGGAACACTACGCAACTGCACTGATCAACGCGGGAGATGTGTACGTCAATTCCAGAGAACTGCCGGAGGCTTTGCAGTATTTTCTGAGGGCGAGAGATCTTCTGGTGGAATGCGGTCTTGCAGGTGATTACAGAATGGCGGCACTGAACAACAACATCAGCATGGTATACAGGGATACCGGAGAGTTCGACAAGGCGGAACAGGCGCTTGATATAGCCTTTCGCATCATCCGGGGGATCCCGGAGTGCAGAGGCGAGCTGGCAACGACGTACATCAATCTTGGAGAGCTGCAGGTGCGGCAGAACAAACTGGAAATGGCACGGGAAAGCTTCGAAGAGGCGTGCCGGATGTTTGAAGAAGACGGTGGCGGTGATGTTCACTATTCGTCAGCGTGTGCAGGACTGGGACAGGTCTACTATTTGAAGGGACAGATCCCGCAGGCCATCCGCTGGTATGAAAAAGCACTGACGCTGATGGAACGGGATTTCGGTCGTACCGAATACTATAAGATATTAGAAGCCAATCTGGCGAAACTGAAAGGAATGGCGTGATGAAAGGACTGGAACTTTCCAGAGCGTATTATGAAGAATACGGGAAACCGATGATCGATACGCAGCTGGCACAATACAAACCGTATCTGGCGGCAGGTCTTGTCGGCGAAGGTTCGGAATGTCTGGGATTTGATGATGAACTTTCTACGGATCACGATTTCGGGCCGGCATTCTGTCTGTGGGTGCCGGAGGAACTCTACGCGAAGGCAGGTACCGAGATGCAGCGGGCATACGATAGCCTGCCGACTTCTTACAAAGGCTATACGAGGATCACATCTGCACAGGGCGGAGGCCGGATCGGAGTTCTTCCGCTGGAAGGATTTTATCGTAAATTCACCGGGCTTTCCCACGCTCCGCAGGACAATATGGAGTGGTTTCGTATCCCGGAACGCTTTCTGGCGACGGTGACCAGTGGCGAAGTTTTTGATGATCATCAGGGAACTTTTTCTCAGATCCGGAGCACGTTGAAAGGGTTTTACCCGGAAGATGTATTAAAGAAGAAACTGGCGGCCCGGTGCGCTGTGATGGCACAGGCAGGTCAGTACAACTATGGCAGATGCATGAAGCGGGGCGATAGTCAGGCTGCTTATCTGGCGTGCGCAGAATTTGTCAAAACAGCTATGTCGGCTGTTTATCTGCTCAATGAAGCGTACATGCCGTATTATAAATGGATCTTCCGCGGGGCAGAAAGGTTTCCTGTGCTCCAGGAAGAAGTGCGACTCCTGGCGGAACTGACACAGATCACAGACCGGATGGAAAACGCTGGCCGAAAGGAACAGATGATCGAGCGCATCTGCATTGCAGTGGGGCGTGAACTGAACCGCAGAGGATTTACCAGAAGCACGGAGGCGTTTTTGCAGGTGCAGGGTGAAGAACTGATGAGAGGGATCCGCGATGCACGGCTGAAGGATCTGCATATCATGGTGGACTACGACTAGGTCGACCGGGAAGCAAAGCGCTGCGGAGCAGGCTTTGCAGGAAAGAGAGATGAGTTTTCATGAGATATATAAACGATGCGATGAAAAAAAACGATACCCCGAAGGACGGACTGATCAACAGGATCATTGAGCTGGAATGGGACATGTTCGACAAGGTGACCAACACGGGAGGCAGGGCAGCCTGCCAGGACGATGAGTGGACCTTTTATGTGATGCGATTCAGCCAGTTTTCGGCACTGAACGAAGCGATGCTTCAGAGCTATGAGCAGGATCTTTTGCAGGCGCAGCGTGAAGGGCGCAATATGGTGACCGAGAAATACGGCTACATGATGGAATATACGGACCCCGCTTATTTTGACAAACAGCTCAAGCCGGCGCTTCCGCAGGTCTCTCCTGCAAAGGAGGAACTGGTAGACCGGATCGCCAACCTGCTTTTAGGTTTTGAAAAAGCCTTCGACGCACGGTATCCGGCGCTTTACAGCAAAAGCCGGCCTTTGCAGGGAGCAGAGGCGGGAAACGTATCGTTTCATCTCTACGCTATAGGAGAGCTGAAAACTTATTCCCAGAGAACACTGGAACTGTATTACCGGCAGATCGCCGGAATCGATCCGAAGGACGAAGAGCATAATCCGTCTTTTGTGATCCACCGGACGACAACAGCGTTTTACGGATATACATCGCTGGATGATGCGGAAGCACGGATCAGAAATGAAAGACAGTGAGGAGCATACTTTGCAGGAGGAGGAAATTATGGCGGATGAAAAAAAACCGAATGTGCAGCAGGAGCTGTATTCCATCGGAGAAGTGAGCCGGATCTGCAATGTATCTAAGAAAGCGCTTCGTTTTTATGATAAGATCAACATCATATCGCCGGATTATATCTGTGAGGAAAACAAATACAGGTACTATAACAGGGAGACGCTGCTTTTAGTGCCGGTCATCAAGTATTTCAAGCAGATGGGGTTCAAGCTGGAAGAAATGAAGGAATTCCTGGAAAGTGACACCTATGAGGTGCAGGAGCGGGGATTCCGGAAGAAAATCGACGAGCTGAAGCAGCAGCGGGAAGATATCAACGTAGCGTATACGTCTGTAAATGACTGGTATGATCTCATTCTTGAAGCGGAGAGCGTACTGGAAAACAACGTAACGGAAGTTTCAGTCAAGTACGTTGAGACTCATTCTGCGTGCTACATGGAGCAGAAGTTCACTCATAATTATATGGAGTCTATCATCAATATCGAATGGACCAATTATCTGGAGGAGATCGGGCATGCGATCACGGGACCGGTCTGTATGTATTTCCCTGATGTGAAGGAAAAGATGGAAGGAAGGTCAACGACTGCTTACGTATTTCAACGGGGAGCGCGGGACATCGACGATAATAAAACAATGACTTTCGGCGGCAAGATGATGCTGTCGGCTTACCATATAGGTTCGCACGATACGATCAATGAAACGTACCGCAAGATTTTCAGATGGGCGGATAATCACGGTTATAAATGCGGGAATTCCTCCATTGAGAGATACGTGACGGATTACTGGACTATTCGGAAATCCAAAGACTTCGTGACGGAGATTTTTGTGGACATTGTAAAATGATTTTAGCAGTTTAGGAGAACAGGTATGAATTTTAATGACATAAAGGATATAAAAGATTTACAGCAAATGCTCCCGACGGATCCGCAGGATGCAGAGGGAAAAATGCGGATCATTCAGGAACTGGTGCCGGGAAAACAGATCACGCTGGCCCATGTGATCGGTGGACCGAGACCGATCGTATATAAAAAGCTGGGGCTGAACCCGGATGTGGATTATGGTAATTCAGCCATCGGCATACTCAATATGAGTCCGCCGGAATCAGCGGTGATCGCCAGCGACATATCCATCAAGACGGGCGATGTGTACCTGGGATTTGTAGATCGGTTCAGCGGAACACTTATCATTACAGGACTTCTTTCGGAGGTCAACAGTGCAGTGAACGAAATCGTGCGGTATTTCCGTGACGACCTGGGTTATTCCTGCTGCGAGATCACACGCAGGTAGGAAGGATGCCCTATGAGGAAGATTATTTTTATCGGACGAAGTGAAGCTGGCAAGACTTCGCTGACTCAGGCAATGAAAGGGGAGCACATCACATATCACAAGACCCAGTACGTGAATAACTATGATGTGATCATCGATACGCCGGGGGAATATGCAGAAACCAAGACATTAGGCGGTGCACTTGCCGTCTATTCTTATGAAGCGGATGTTGTGGGACTGTTGCTCAGTGCCATTGAACCGTACTCTCTGTATCCGCCCAATGTAACGACGCTGTGTAATCGTGAGGTGATCGGGATCGTTACCAAGATCGATCACCCGCAGGCAAATGTGCGACAGGCGGAGGAGTGGCTCAGGCTCGCCGGCTGCGAAAAGATCTTTCGTATCAGCTCTTATACAGGTGAGGGAGTTCCGGAATTACTGGAATTCCTTAAGGAAGATGGGGACGTGCTCCCGTGGGAAGAGGCTAAGAAGCAGGAAGATCAGTACATCTAAAATAAGCATGCCCTATAGGGCAAGGTTTGATTGTGGACTGTTTAGGGAAAGAAAGCGGTGCTCCCAAATGGGAGCACAAGAGATCTTTTTCCTAAAGACATTTTTTTGAAAATGGCGTTCTTGTTGATGTTGCAAGGGTTTAGAAGATTTAAAATGTCAGAATTTTTCAAAAAATAGGCGGACGACAGAACTTTTTTATCGAAGAGGCACGAAATACAAGGGGGAAAAAACTCAAATTCAAGGCAATATTTTGGAAGTTTTTTTGTCATTGACATTCCTCATAGGAGTATGGGATAAAATATAAGTGAGATTGTAGAATCTTCGTTATGTTATGTTGCAATCATTCATTTAAAAAGGAGGAGTATTATGAGCGATAGTGCAATGACTGCGCCAAACAACGCCTTAGCGGCAAAACAGGCGCAGGAAAAATCGTACCGTAAAAAAGGTATCTTCATCGCACTGATGTCAGGTTTTCTGTATGGTGGCTATACGGCATTCATGACACAGGGCATGGCAACTGGTGTATGGGTAGACTATTATGGTGGAACAGGAGTGGCAGCAGGACTTTCTGCATTCGCACTTGTTTACACACTGTCTGCAGTAGGTGCAGCAGTAAACGATATCTGTTCTGCAGTATGGACACTGATCTATGCAGCAATCATCGGAAGACTGGGTGACTTCGCGAGATCCATCAACACGAAGCCGGGCAGGATCCTGATCGTGGCAGCGATCATCGGTGGACCTTTAGCTTCCACAGCTTATGTAATCGGTCTGCAGATGGCTGGATCCATCATCGTTCCGATCGCAGCACTGAATGCGGCAATCGGCGCGATCATCGGAAGAATCATTTACAAGCAGAAGCTTAGCGGCGGCATGATCCTCGGTATCGTGATCTGCTTCGCGGCAGCTGTAATCATCGGTCTGTTCGGATATGGTATTCCGGAAGGCGGACTTGCAGGTATCTTCGGAAACATGAGCGGTGAAGCTGTTATTGGTATCATCGCAGCATTCTGTGCAGCATTAGGCTGGGGTATCGAAGGTGCTGTAGGCGGATATGCATGCTGCATGGTCGATACAGAAGTTGCTATCTGTATCCGTCAGTGCACATCCGGTATCGTAAACGCTGTTATCCTGTGCTCCCTGCTGTCCTTAATGGGTGGAGACGGAATCGGTTCCGGACTGGCTCTGGTAGGACATGCTCTGGCTGACGGACCATCCATCTGGATGTTCTTCATCGGCGGTGTATTCGCATCCTGGTCCTTCAAGTTCTGGTACAAGGGTGCTTCCATGTGCGGTGCTGCTTTAGGTATGGGCTGCAATGGTACATACGCATTCTGGGGACCGTTATACTGTCTCGTTGTATGCGGACTTATTTTCGGCGGAGAAGGATGGAACATCGCATGGCCAGGCTGGGTAGGAGCTATCATCATGGTAATCGGTATCTTCGTTCTCGCTATTTCGCAGCAGAAGGCAACAGAGAAGGAGGCGTAGGAACATGAGACCATTATTCTTTTCAGTACTGAAGTTCTTTACAGACGGTAAAGAAGCATGCAGATCTGACGTACAGGATGCTCTTAGAGCACAGTACGGCAATTTTAAGGCATTTAAGGATCACGCTATGGACGAAGCTCTGATGACAGCGTGCTCCAACGGACTGATCGACGAAAGCCGCTATGAGCTGGACAAGGATGGCAAGCTTGTTATCTATTATAAGGCCAGCCAGGAAGGCATCGATACGATCAACAATTACATCAAAGACTAATTTAAAATTAGTGATAGTAAGTATCCGAAAAGGGATGTTTCATCCTTTTTCGGTTTACTTGTAAAAAGCCCGGCACTGCCGCCGCAATGAAAACGGGACGGCATGTGTCAAAGATTTTTCAGGAAAGGAGATTCTTGTTATGGCAAGATATTATGCAGACCAGGCACTGGGTATGCTGGAAACGATCGGCATGGTACCTGCACTGGAAGCATGTGACAAGATGCTCAAGGCAGCAGAAGTAGATCTGTTATCTTATGAAAACGTAGGATCTACCCTGGTAACGATGTTCATCAAGGGAGATGTTGCTGCTGTAAAGTCTTCGATCAAGGCAGGTGCAGAAGCCGCAGAAGCCATCGGTACATTAACAGCGACCGATGTCATTCCAAGACCGATCCGTCCGATCGGGGATGTAGTATCCATCTATGATGTAGATACTCAGTGTGACGAAGAACTGCTGGAACCTGGCGCGATCAGAACAGAAGCTCTGGGCATGATCGAAACTTTCGGTATCGTATTCTGTATCGAAGCAGCCGATGCAATGTGCAAGGCAGCTGACGTAGAAATGATCGGTTTTGAAAATACCGCATCCGGATATATCTCGGTGCTGGTAGAAGGAGATGTTGGAGCATGCAAGACTGCTGTTGCAGCAGGAATTAAAGCAGTAGAGGCAATCGGACATGAGGTTTACAGTTCCACGGTGATCGCAAGACCGCACGAAGGACTGAAGAAGATCACATGTCAGTATTCGCTGGACAAGCTGCTTCCGTATCCGGCAGAATAAAAAATCTGGATATGATGACGAACTTATAAAGAAAAGGAGAGATGCAAATGAAAGTGAATATCATTGATAACGATTTGCTATCGATCCAGGAAGCTCGTATCTTGGCTGAAAATGCATATGAAGCGCAGCAGAAACTGGCAACCTTCCCGCAGGAGAAGCTGGACGAGATCGTTGAGGCTATGGCACAGGCGGCTTCGTCTCATGCGAAGGAACTGGCAGTGATGTCTGCAGAGGAAACAGATTACGGCAAGTGGCAGGACAAGTTCATCAAGAACAGATTTGCCTGTGAATACCTGCCGGCTCATCTGCGAAATATGCGGTGCGTAGGCGTTATCCGCACGGATCAGGAAAAACAGATCATGGATGTAGGAGTACCAATGGGTGTTTTAGTAAGCCTTTGCCCGGCGACAAGTCCTGTTTCCACGACCATATACACAGCGTTGATCGCTGTCAAGTCCGGCAATGGCGTTTTGTTTTCACCGCATCCAAGAGCGCAGAAATCCATTTCCAGAGTGCTGGACATTCTGATCCAGGCAGCCGAAGGCTGCGGACTCCCGGAAGGGGCGCTGGCATACCTTCATACCGTGACAAAAGCGGGCACGAAGGAACTGATGGAACATAAATGGACTTCTATGATCATGAACACAGGAGTTCCGGGCATGCTGGAAGATGCATATCATTCCGGAAAACCGGTGATCTATGGAGGAACAGGTAACGGACCGGCGTTCATCGAGCGAACGGCTGACATCCATCAGGCAGTCCAGGATATCATAGCAAGCAAGACATTTGACAATGGCGTCGTGTCGGCAGCGGAACAGTCCGTTGTCGTGGACAGCTGCATTGCAGCAGAGGTAAGACTCGAATTTGAAGCAAGCGGAGCTTACTTCATGACAGAAGAAGAAGCAGAGCGTCTCGGAAAGCTCTTTTACTTTAAAGACGGCAGCGCCAATCCGGAACTGGCCGGAAAGGCGGCAGAAGATCTGGCTCGCTGGGCTAAGATCGATGTTCCAGCCGGGACGAAAGTACTGCTGGCAGAACAGAAGTATGTATCGGAAAACAATCCGTACTCGAAAGAAAAACTTTGTCCAGTTCTCTCCTATTTCATCGAGGATGATTGGATGCATGCCTGCGAGAAATGTATCGAACTTCTGTTATCAGAGCGCCATGGACATACGCTGGTGATCCACTCTAAGGATCCTGACGTGATCCATCAGTTTGCAATCAAAAAACCGGTAGGAAGAATGCTGGTCAACACCCCGGCCGTATACGGCAGTATGGGAGCGACCACGAATCTGTTCCCGGCCATGACACTGGGAAGCGGTTCTGCCGGACAGGGCATTACCTCGGATAACGTATCTCCGATGAATCTCATCTATGTGAGAAAAGTTGGATACGGTGTTCGCCGGATCGAAGATCTGGGCATGGGCGCGCCGGCCGATGCATCTGGATGCAGAGGCGCAGCAGCAGATGAGGACAGCCTCAGAAAACTGCAGCGGCTGCTGGAGGACGCACTGGCAAGTATCAATAATCAGTTATAGCTAATTCGTTTCGATAGAGAAAGAGAGGTAATAGATTTGGATATTCGTGAATTTTCAAATAAGATTGCAGAAGCAACGAAAAACATGTCTGATGAAGAACGCACTTCTCTGATGAAAATGTTTGAATCCGTTTCTGGAGACATTTCCACAGTAACACCGGCACAGGCTCAGCCGGCACCTGCTCCTGCAGGAAGCCATGAGCATCCGGCTTACTACTCCTCCATCGCTGCAGCAACCACTCAGGTTGACGAAGATGGAGTTCCAGTAGGCCCGACAGAGCGTCTGGTAAGACTGAAAGAGAATTTCTTAAAGCAGGTTCCGTCCATTACGACTCACAGAGCACGTGCGGTAACGAAGATCACCAAGGAAAACCCTGGTATGCCGAAGATCGAACTTCGTGCAAAGTGCTTCCGTTACTGCTGTGAAACTGCTCCTCTGGTGATCCAGGACAACGAACTGATCGTCGGAGCACCGAACGGCGCACCGCGTGCAGGAGCATTTTCTCCTGATATTGCATGGAGATGGATGGTGGATGAAATCGACACTATCGGCAGCCGTCCGCAGGATCCGTTCTACATCTCTGATGAAGACAAGAGAGTCATGAGAGATGAACTGTTCCCGTTCTGGGAAGGCAAATCCGTTGACGAATACTGCGAAAGCCAGTATCGTGAAGCCGGCGTATGGGAACTGTCCGGCGAATCCTTCGTTTCCGACTGTTCTTACCACGCAGTAAACGGCGGTGGAGACTCCAACCCTGGATATGACGTGATCCTGATGAAGAAGGGCATGCTTGACATCCAGAATGAAGCCAAGGAACACCTGGCAATGCTGGACTACGAAAACCCGGATGATCTGGACAAGATCTATTTCTATAAATCCGTTGTTGACACGACAGAAGGTGTTATGGCTTATGCACGCCGTATGTCTCAGTATGCTGCTGAGCTGGCTGCAAAGGAAACAAATCCGCAGAGAAAAGAAGAACTGCTGAAGATCTCTGAAGTCAATGCCAAGGTACCGGCTCACAAACCGGACACTTTCTGGGAAGCGATCCAGGCTGTATGGACCATTGAGTCCCTGCTGCCGGTAGAAGAAAACCAGACTGGTATGTCCATCGGTCGTGTTGACCAGTACATGTACCCTTACTACAAGGCTGATCTGGACGCTGGACGCATGAACAACTTCCAGGCATTTGAACTGGCTGGATGTATGCTGATCAAGATGTCTGAAATGATGTGGATCACAAGTGAAGGCGGTTCCAAGTTCTTCGCAGGATATCAGCCGTTCGTAAACATGTGCGTAGGCGGTCTGACTCGTGACGGCAGAGATGCTACAAACGAACTGACTTACCTGCTGATGGATGCTGTAAGACACGTAAAGATCTACCAGCCATCTCTGGCATGTCGTATCAACAACAAGTCGCCTCAGAAGTACATGAGGAAGATCGTAGACGTAGTTCGTTCCGGTATGGGATTCCCTGCATGTCACTTCGACGATACTCACATCAAGATGATGCTGGCAAAGGGCGTTTCCATCGAAGATGCGAGAGACTACTGCCTGATGGGATGCGTAGAACCGCAGAAGGCAGGAAGACTGTATCAGTGGACTTCCACTGCTTACACGCAGTGGCCGATCTGTATCGAACTGGTACTGAACCACGGTGTTCCACTCTGGTATGGCAAGCAGGTCACTCCTGATCTTGGAGACCTGGATCAGTATCTGACATATGATCAGTTTGATGCAGCTGTTAAGGAACAGATCAAGTACATCACCAAGTGGACTGCTGTAGCAACAGTAATTTCCCAGCGTGTACACAGAGATCTGGCACCGAAGCCGCTGATGTCCATCATGTACGAAGGCTGCATGGAAAAAGGTAAGGACGTATCTTCCGGCGGTGCGATGTACAACTTCGGACCTGGTGTTGTATGGTCTGGTCTGGCAACTTATACAGATGCTATGGCAGCCATCAAGAAACTGGTATTCGATGATAAGAAATACACACTGAAGCAGCTGAACGAAGCTCTGAAGGCTGACTTCGAAGGATATGATCAGATCAAGGCAGACTGCCTGGCTGCTCCGAAATATGGTAATGATGATGATTACGCAGACCTGATCGCAGCAGACCTGATCAACTTTACAGAAATGGAACACAGACAGTACAAGACTCTGTACTCCGTACTGAGCCATGGTACACTTTCCATTTCCAACAATACTCCGTTTGGACAGCTGACTGGTGCATCCGCAGGCGGACGTAAGGCATGGACTCCGTTATCCGACGGTATCAGCCCGACGCAGGGTGCTGACTTCAAGGGTCCTACAGCGATCATCAAGTCTGTAGCAAAACTGGCCAACGACAACATGAACATTGGTATGGTACACAACTTCAAGCTGATGGCAGGACTGCTGGATACACCGGAAGGTGAAAACGGCATCATCACACTGCTGCGTACAGCATGTGCATTCGGAAACGGCGAAATGCAGTTCAACTACATGGACAACAAAACGCTGATCGATGCACAGAAGCATCCTGAAAACTACAAGGATCTGGTTGTCCGCGTAGCAGGTTACAGTGCATTCTTCACAGAACTGTGCAAGGACGTACAGGATGAAATCATCAGCAGAACGACGCTGACCAAGTTCTAAATCAGGATTTTATCCACAGACGGGAGAATAAAATGGGTGATAATAACGTAATCGAAAGAAAAGCGTTTATATTCAATAAGCAAAAATACAATATGTATGATGGACCGGGCGTAAGAACTTTGGTTTTCTTTAAGGGATGTCCGCTTCGCTGTAAGTGGTGTTCGAATCCGGAGGGACTGGAACGGAAATATCAGATCATGTTTAAACCGACGACATGCGTGAGCTGCGGCTCGTGCGTTCCCGTTTGTCCACAGAAGATCCATAGTATATCCTCTTCAGGAGAGCATATCATCGATCGCAGCATTGACTGCATCGGATGCGGTCAGTGTGTGGAAGCTTGCATTCCGGATGCTTTGAAAATAGCCGGAGAGCAGGTTCCGATTTCAGAGCTTCTCGAGTATGTAGAGCAGGACAGAGCGTTTTACGATCAGTCTGGCGGCGGCGTGACTCTAGGTGGCGGTGAAGTGACTTCCCAGCCGGAAGCGGCCATCAATCTGCTGCAGGCATGCAAGCAGGAAGGTCTGCATACGGCTATTGAGACGTGCGGATATACGAAAAAGGAAACGATCCTTCGCTTTGCGGAATATGTCGATCTTTTCCTCTTCGATCTGAAGCACATCGATCCGGACAGACACTTTGAGCTGACAGGAGTTCGCAACGAGATGATCCTTGAAAATCTGGAAGAACTGATCATGAAGAGAAATCATGTAAAGGTCCGGATGCCTATGCTCAAGGGGATAAACGACAGCGAAGCTGAAATCAGAGGAGTCATAGAATTCCTCAAACCATTTAGAGAATTCAAGAATTTTGAAGGTATCGATCTTCTTCCGTATCACAAGCTGGGCGTAAATAAATACGTGCAGCTGGGAATGGATTACCCGATAGAGGGCGATCCAAGCCTGGATGATGCGGATCTGGATCGGATCGAGGGTTGGATCAGGGAATACGATTTCCCGGTTTCCGTTATAAGACATTAAGCAGTAAGAAAGGTGATGCCGAATGGGAATCATGAATGAAAAACCGATGGAACGAATCATACAGGAGTCGGTTCCGGGCAAACAGGTGACCATCGCGCATGTGATCGCATCGCCGATGTTCGACATCTACGAACGTCTTGGGATCGATGATAAAGGCGCCATCGGTATTCTGACACTATCACCATACGAGACAGCCATAATTGCTGCTGATATCGCAACGAAGAAAGCGGATGTAGAAATCGGATTTCTCGATCGTTTCACAGGGTCCGTCGTGATCTCCGGTGATGTGCAAAGCGTGGAGACGGCACTGAAAGCCGTAACCGATACACTTTGCAACGAACTGGACTTTACGACAGTACCGATTACGAGGACATGAGAAAAAAGCGCATTATGGTGATAGGACCCAAGGGATGTGGTAAAACGACCCTTGTCAATTCCATCAACGACTACGACGGTCCGCTGCGGAGGACGCAGGACACGATATACGGCAGGGAAACCATCGACGTTCCCAGCGCATATATCGAGAATGCCTGGATGTACAAGCATATGATCGCACTGGCGCAGGACGCCTGGTGTATCCTGCTTCTTATAGATCAGTCCAGAACGGCAGAGGTTTATTCCCACGGATTTGCCCGCGCATTTCACTGTCCGGTCATAGGGGTCATAAGCAAATGTGATCTGATGCCGGAGAACAGAGAGATCTGCGAGCGCCAGCTGGAAAAGACCGGTGTAAGACAGCCGTACTTCGCAGTAAGTGTGCCGGAGGGAACCGGTGTTGAGGAATTGAAACGTTATTTATTAGAGTTAAAAGAAAGGAAAGGGCTTACATGAAGTTCATAACGGAAGAAGACTTAAGGGACTTATATAAGAAACAGCCCTTTACGGACTACGACCTGAAGGAGGGGGAACGGCTGACGCCGGGAGCCAGACAGTTTCTGGTAGACAGGGGCGTCGATATGTATGACCGCAATGACCCGATGGCTGTGCTTGACGCACAGAAGAAGGAAAAGGCCAAAGCGGCTCAGGCAGCTAAGACGGAATCCTCTTCCGGATGCAGGAATGGGAAAAAGCTTTGCAGCAGGATGAAAGCGCTGCAGTCTCTTTTCCTCCTGACAGCAAGAGACCTGCTGGATACGGATCTGTGCCTTTCTCAGCAGCTGACGGGGCTCTCCCGGCAGTTTGCCGCACTCAGAAGTGTATCTGAGGGAAAATGTGAGGCTGTGGGACTTGTGTGCAATGCATGTACCGGGATGAACGGGGAAAACTTTTCCCAGTGCATCGGCGACTGTTTTGAGATCACTGAGTTTCACATGCAGATGCCAAAGGGCAGAGAGATGCTCTTGCTGGACAGACTGCGCAGCGAACTGGAATGTTTCAGTCTCGATGCACAGGAACTGATCGCAGATGAGAAGCTGTGTCAGACTCTGGAAGCCAGACTCAACGAGATCATCAATACGATATCGCAGATGATATGCGGTGCGATGGGAGGTAAAGAATGTCAGAGAAAAGCGTAGCGTTCGAATACTGTGACAAGATGGTAGAAGACTTTGAAAAGGTAATCGAACATCCTGTTCGCGAAAAATCTTCTGTGTACTATACCGGAGTCGATCTGGGAACCGCGTGTGTAGTGATCGCGGTTCTGGATGAGAACAAAAGACCGGTAGCAGGCGCATATCGTTATGCGGACGTAGTCCGGGACGGCATGGTAGTGGATTATATCGGTGCCGTTCAGATCGTAAGAGAACTGAAGGAGCAGATCGAAGAGCAGCTGGACACCGAGCTGATCTATGCGGCAGGAGCGATCCCGCCGGGAACAGATCTTTTAGACTCGGGTGCAGTCAAGAACGTGATCCAGGGAGCCGGATTCGAATGTACGAATCTGCTGGATGAATCAACGGCTGCCAACCAGGTGCTTCAGATGAAAAATGGAGCTGTGGTAGATATCGGCGGCGGTACGACCGGTATTTCCATCTTAAAGGATGGAGAAGTGGTGTATATCGCAGATGAGCCTACCGGCGGTACTCATTTTTCACTGGTGATCGCAGGAGCTTATGGGAAGTCTTTTCAGGAAGCGGAAGTTTTCAAGAGAGACGAATCTCATCACAAGGAACTGGCACCGGTCATCAAACCGGTGGTAGACAAGGTATCTTCGATCATCAGCAATCACATTAAAGGACATCAGGTCGATGAAATTTCACTGGTCGGTGGTACCTGCTGCTTCACAGGGATCGAAGATATGATCGAAAAGAAGACAGGGGTATATACCCATAAACCACACAATCCGATGTTTGTAACGCCGCTCGGTATTGCACTGAGCTGCAAACAGGAAGAGATGTAGACAGGAGGCGCTGACGTGGAGATTAGAATCATAAAATCACCATCACCGGGCACTGTGGACATCCTGATGCGCCGGAAAGGATCTCTGAAATCAGAGGTTCCGCCGCTGATAGATGCCATTGGTCTGGTACAGGGCAGGATGATCGAAATGGTTGTCGCTGCGGATATCGCAGAAAAAGCGGTTGGCGTAACCGTAGAGGATATTCGGGGAAGCTGCCCGCAGAATATGATACTGCTGGCGATCTTCGGCGATACAGCGTCTGTAGAGTCAGCACTTGCACAGATCAAACAGGAAGCGGAAGGAGGAAGCAAGTACTTATGATTACAGCTAGATTAACGGACCATATCTGGTCCACAAGAAAAGCAGAATCCCTCAACGGCCTGAAACTGATGCAGGCTGAAATCATCGGAGGCGGTACGGATACAGGCAAGAAAATCATCGTTGTTGACATTATCAGTGCAGGAATCGGCGACAGAGTTGTCGTAACGACCGGTTCTTCTGCCAGAAGAATGCTGGGCGATGACAATATGCCGGTCGATGCCGTCGTAGTTGGAATCATCGACGAAGATTGTGAATTTGAATGATGAAGTGAGGTATGAGGATGAATCTTTTAGATCAGATAAAAGATGCCGGAATCATTGGTGCGGGTGGAGCAGGTTTTCCTACCCATGCAAAACTCACATCAGAGGCAGAATACATACTGATGAACGGAGCGGAATGTGAACCGCTGCTGCGCGTTGACCAGCAGCTGATGGCAATTTACCCGGATGAGATCATCAAGGGTTTTGCAGAAGCCGGCAGACTGGTAAACGCGAAAAAAGCGATCATCGGTATCAAGAGTAAACATGGAGAAGTCATCGAACTTCTTAAAGAACGGATCAAAGCTCTCCAGCTGGATGGATACGTGGAGGTGGGAGAACTTCCTGACGTATATCCGGCAGGTGACGAGCAGGTGCTGGTATACCAGCTGACCGGAAGAGTCGTTCCGGAAACAGGGATCCCGATCATGGTAGGATGTGTTGTAGTCAACTCAGAGACAGCACTTAATATCTATAAGGCTTCCCAGGGAATTCCGGTAACGGAGAAGTACATCACTGTAACAGGCGATGTACCAAACCGGGTGACAGTAAAGGTTCCTGTTGGAACACCGGTCATGGATGTGCTGAAACTTTCGGGAATCGAAGATTTCACCGACTATGCAGTCATTGACGGCGGTCCTATGATGGGACCTGTGAAGACGGATATCGGCGGATTCATCACGAAGAAGAACAAAGGCTTCGTGATCCTGAAGAAAAGCCATTTCCTGATCCGTAAGAAATCGGTCACGATGGAACAGGCGAGAAGAGTCAACAAAGCGACTTGTGAACAGTGCCGGATGTGCACGGACATGTGTCCGCGTTATCTCCTGGGACACAACATGCAGCCGCATAAGATGATGAGAGTTCTCAACTATAAGATCGATGACCTGGAAGGACAGAAAATTGCACAGCTTTGCTGTCAGTGCAATATGTGTGAACTTTTCGCCTGTCCGGCAGGTCTCCATCCTAGGATGGCGAACCTGTACTTTAAAGAAAAACTGGCAGAACAGAAGATCAAATATAAGCCGGAAAAGGCGGAGTTCGAACCGCGTTCGATTCGTCCGTACCGTCTGGTTCCGAGCAAGCGGCTGATCGCAAGACTGGGACTTCGCGATTTCGATCTCCCGGCGCCGATGACGGACATAGAGTTCTCACCGGCAGTGATCCGCATTTCCACAAGACAGCATGTGGGTGCGCCGGCAGCTCCGGTAGTAAGTGTCGGACAGCAGGTGCAGGCCGGACAGATGATCGGGCAGATACCGGAAGGCAGCCTTGGGGCTGCGATCCATACAAGTATCAGCGGCACGGTCAGCGAAGTGACGGCAGACTATATTGAGATAAGGAGGAATTAAGATGCAGAGAGCAATAGGAATGGTTGAATTCAACAGCATCGCCAGAGGCATTTACGCTGCAGACCAGATGGTCAAGATTTCTGAAGTAGAAATCGTAACGGCAGCATCGACATGCCCGGGCAAGTACATCGCCATCGTTCACGGTGATGTGGCAGCCGTTGAAGATTCTGTCCGCATCGGTGAACGGATGGCGGAGGAGTTCTTTGTAGATTCCATCGTAATTCCTAATGTAGATCCCGGAGTATTCCCGGCGATCACAGGAGCAACGATGCCGGACCGCGTACAGGCGATCGGGATCATGGAATCTTTCTCCCTGGCAACAATGATCATCTGTGCAGATCAGATTTTAAAAGCAGCAGAGCTGCAGGCGATCGAACTTCGTCTCGGTAACGGACTGGGCGGCAAGGCATACTTCACCTACACAGGTGATGTGGCAGCAGTCAAGGCCGGAACTGATGCAGGCGAAGCCATCGCACAGGAGAAGGGTCTTCTGGTAAATTCGGAAGTCATCCCTTCGCCGTCAGAACTGTTAGTACCATCTCTTCTGTAAGATGTGTATTATCATAGATAACAATTTATTACTTGAAGCAGTGCGATAGATGAAAGGATGTGGACACATGAAACGACTGATTTGTGCAAAGGAAGTTGAAGCTTGTGCACAGCAGGGTCATAAAGTAATGTACATCGACGCAGACACGCTCATTACGCCATCCGCAAAGGATGCGGCAGCGGTAGCTGACATCGAATTCAAGGTTGGCGAACCGCAGGCAGAATGCTGCAGCGCGCAGCCGTGTGAAGCAGCACCGGCACAGGATGCGCACGCATGCGCTCCGGCGGCAGCAGGCGGAATCGACAGCGAGCTGATCTACAAGGCGCTCAAGACGCTGATGGATAAAGGCATGCTGGGAAGCGTAATGAATTCCATCGGTCAGGACGTTCCTTATGTATCCGAAAGCGACGGAAACGGTTTTGTAAAGCTGGTTCGCAGCAATACAGCCAAGTGGGAACCGCTGGATACAGGAAATCCTGCAGACAAAGTATTTTACAATGAACTGATCGGTGCAGACGATGGATCGGCAATGAATGCCGGATTCATGACGATTGAAAACTGCAGCTTCCCTTGGGATGTTGCCTGTCAGGAAATTTATTACGTCGTAGACGGTACGTTAACGGTGGAAAAGGACGGCCGGATCTTTACCGGAAATCCGGGAGACTGTCTGTTCTTCCAGAATGGTGCCAAGCTCACCTTCGGATCCCCGAACAAAGTAACTGTCTTCTACGCAACTCATTAATCAAGAAGAATAAGGAGGTCAGCGAATGGAAGCTTTAGGAATGATCGAAACATACGGACTGGTTCCTTCCATCGAAGCCGCTGATGCCATGCTGAAGGCGGCAGAAGTAAAACTTCTGGAAAGAACTTTCGTCAAGGGTGGTCTGGTTACTGTTACAGTAACAGGCGACGTAGCAGCCGTAAAGGCATCCGTTGATGCTGGTGCTGCCGCAGCTGCAAGACTGGGTGAACGCTGCCTGGTAACACAGCACGTAATCCCAAGACCGCATGTTGAGGTTGGCGAAACCATCGTAAATCCGATTCCACTCATCGAACGTTCGGAACACGAACACGAAGACGATGATGCGGAAGAGGATGGTCCCAAATAAAGAGGAACCTGAATCGGATTCAGAGCTGACAGAAGAGGACGCAACACAACCGGAGCAGCCGGAAGAACCTGCTGAGCCTGCTGTAGAAAACGCAGTTGCAGAAGAACCTGCAGCGGAAGAAGCTTTGCAGCACGTAGTGGACGCAGCCGAACTCACAAAGGAATGTGTAGATCGTCTGGTAGAAGAAAACGGAGCAGAAAAAGCCCTGGCTGAGGTTGGTAAATGCAGAGTCGTGAAACTGAGAAATCTGGCTAGAGAATACGACGGTCTGCAGATCGCAGGAAGAGAAATCTCCAAGGCAAACAAGACGACCCTTCTGGAAGAACTGAAGAACTATTATAACAAAAAAAACTAGAGAGAATGCAAGGATAAAAAAGGAGGTGCCATAGTATGCAGAATATTGATTATGATTTACGCTCTGTACAGGAAGTTCGCGACCTGGCAAGACTGGGTCAGATCGCAACAGAAAAGATCGCAAACTATACAGAGGATCAGATCGATAGAATCATACGTAATATGGTTCGCGTTGCCGAAGAAAATGCTGTTTCACTGGCACAGATGGCAGTAGAAGAAACAGGCTTCGGTAAAGTGGCAGATAAAACTTATAAAAATCACATGGCTTCGACATTACTGTACGATGCCATCAAGGACATGAAGACGATCGGGATCGTAAGCGAAGATCCGATCGCAAGAACGATGGATGTAGCTGATCCGGTTGGTCTGCTGATGGGTATCGTGCCTTCCACGAACCCGACATCTACAGCGATCTTCAAGTCTATCATCGCGATCAAGGCTAGAAACGGTATCGTATTTTCACCGCATCCATCCGCTGCAAAGTGTACGCTGAAGGCAGCTACTCTGATGCGCGATGCTGCAGTGGAAGCCGGAGCACCGGAAAATATCATCGGATGCATTTCCATGCCTTCCATGCCTGCTACAGATGAACTGATGCACAGCAAGGAAGTTAAGATGATCATCGCAACAGGCGGTCCTGGAATGGTTAAGGCTTCCTACAGCGCTGGTAAACCGGCACTGGGTGTAGGCGCAGGAAACTCTCCGGCATACATCGAAAGAACAGCTAACGTACAGCAGGCTGTTACAAACATCATCGCAAGTAAGACATTCGACTACGGCACGATCTGCGCATCCGAACAGTCCATCATCTGTGAAGAATGCAACAAGGACGCTGTAATCGCTGAACTGAAGAACCAGGGTGCTTACTTCATGAGTCCGGAAGAAACAGATAAAGTCTGCAAGCTTCTGTTCAAAGCCGGCGGTCACGCTATGAACGCCAAGTTCGTAGGAAGATCCCCGCTTCACATTGCAAGTGCAGCAGGAATCAACGTTCCGGAAAATACGACAGTGCTCATCGGACCTCAGGGCGGTGTTGGCGACGGCTATCCGCTTTCCTTTGAAAAGCTGACAAGCGTACTGGCATTCTATGTAGTAAACGACTGGCATGAAGCATGCGAACTGAGCATCGAGCTGTTACAGAACGGTATCGGACATACCATGAGTTTACACACAGAAAACAAGAACATCGTTCTGGAATTCACGAAGAAACCGGCATCCAGAATCCTGGTCAACACAGGAAGCAGCATGGGTGGTACCGGCGGAAGCACCGGCCTTATCCCTTCCTTCACATTAGGTTGCGGAACATGGGGCGGCAGCTCGGTATCTGAAAACGTAAGCCCAATGCATCTGGTAAATATCAAAAAAGTTGCCTACGGTATCAAAAACTGTGCTACACTGGCAGCAGACGATCCGACATTCAATCATCCGGAACTGGCTAACCTGAATGCAGCACCTGCAGCAGGAGCAAACATCGGATTCACTCCGATCCATCCAGAACCGATCCCTGCAAGCGGAGCACCGATGGCGTTCGATACTCATACGGTAGCACCGACACAGGTATCTCCGGCTAACTGCGGATCTACGTCGGCTTACCTTTCACCGGCTGACTACCAGAACAACAACAGCGGCATTTCCTACGGCGTAGGATGCAACAGCTGCAGCAGCAATGCAGATGCACCTGTAGCAAGTGATCAGCCGATCGACGCAAATCAGCTCAACGACATGATCAATGCTCTGGTAAAGGCAATGAAGGGAGAATAAGATGGCAAGCAAGGAATACGAAGCAGTCCTGAAAGTACTGTTAGAAGCGGTTCAGTCCGTAAACGGTGCAGGACAGCAGGCTCCGGAGGGCATTCCGGTAGGTGTTTCCAACCGCCATATCCATCTTTCACAGGCTGATCTGGATATTCTGTTTGGACCAGGGTATCAGCTGACACCGATCAAAGATCTGTCACAGCCGGGTCAGTTCGCCTGTAAGGAAACAGTGACGATCTGCGGACCGAAAGGTGCGATCGAAAAGATCCGTGTATTAGGACCCGTTCGCAGCAAGACTCAGATCGAGATCCTGACAGGAGACGGTTTTAAACTGGGAGTCAAGGCTCCGGCAAGATTGTCCGGAGATCTGGCGGGAACACCGGGAATCACGGTTATCGGTCCTAAGGGATCGGTACAGACGACAGAAGGTCTGATCGTGGCACAAAGACATATTCACATGCTTCCGCAGGAAGCGGCTGCTCACGGCGTGCATGACGGACAGATCGTCAGCATCCAGGTAGACGGCCCGAGAGGCGGAACGCTGGCAAACGTAGCGATCCGTGCTACGGACACATCGGCTCTGGAATGTCATGTGGACACAGAAGAAGCCAATGCGATGGACATGAGTTCATCCACACGTATCAAAATCATTAAGTAAATCAAAAACGCGTAAAGTTTTAAATGAAATGTTTTTTAGGAGGAAATTAAAATGACTAAGAACGAAGCATTAGGAATGATCGAAACAAAAGGTTTAGTTGGTTCTATCGAAGCTGCAGATGCTATGGTAAAGGCTGCAAACGTATACCTCATCGGTAAGGAATTCGTAGGCGGCGGACTGGTAACTGTAATGGTTAGAGGAGATGTAGGCGCTGTAAAGGCTGCAACAGACGCAGGAGCTGCTGCTGCTCAGAGAGTTGGCGAACTGCTGTCCGTACACGTAATCCCTCGTCCGCACGTAGAAGTAGAAGATATTCTGCCGCAGAAGGGAAACAAATAAGCGAAAGCTGACATCAGGACATTAAGCTAGTTTACATGAGGTGGGTATGGTTCATATCCACCTCATGTTCATAAAGGGGGGAGAGTATGAAGAATTTTAATATCAGTACTAACGTATATTTTGGAGAGAATTCCCTGGGGATTCTGGATACGATCCAGGACAAGCACGTTCTGATCGTGTGCGACAGCTTCATGGAATCCTCCGGGATCGTGGATAAAGTGAAGGAGCACCTGAGTGCATGTCAGGTAGATGTGTTCAGCAAGGTCGTACCGGATCCTCCTATCGAAATCGTTTCGGAAGGGATCCAGTGCCTGCAGAGCTGCAAAGCAGATGTGATGATCGCTGTGGGAGGTGGTTCTTCCATCGATGCCGCAAAGGCGATCCGCGAACTTTCAAGTCAGCTGAACATCGCTCATATCCATGAGTGTTATGCGATCCCGACTACCAGCGGTACTGGTTCAGAGGTAACACGATTTTCTGTGATTACCAATGCGCAGGAAGGAATCAAATATCCTTTGGTGAATGATTCTCTGCAGCCTATGGTAGCTATCCTGGATCCGGAACTTGTAGAGAGCGTTCCGCCTGCTATCACGGCGGACACCGGTATGGATGCGCTGACACACGCACTTGAGGCATATGTATCTACGGAAGCCAACGACTTTACAGATGCGCTGGCAGAGAAAGCAGTTACCCTTCTTATAAAGTTCCTGCCGTTTGCCTATACGCACGGAGATGATCTGGAGGCGCGTGAAAAGGTACACAATGCATCCTGTCTGGCCGGAATGGCATTTAATAAAGTCGGTCTTGGGATCAGTCACAGTATTGCACACACCATTGGAGGAAAGTTCCATCTTTCCCACGGAAGAAGCAATGCCATCGTACTGCCTCACGTAATCGAATACAATGCGCATCTGGATGGACCGGAAGAAACGGTATGCGCGAGAAAATATCAGAGAATGGCCAAGCTGATCGGTCTTCCTTACAGCAATGTACCGCTGGCAGTAGGAAGTCTTGTTCGCAAGATCCATGAATTGGAGAGATTGTTTGGTATTCCGGAAAATCTGAAAAAAGCCGGGATCGAACAGGAAGATCTCCTCAAGCACAAGGATGAGATGATCCGGGATGCGCTGGCAGATACCTGCACGAAAACAAATCCGAGAATTGTTGGAGCTGCGGATATCGAAGCTATTCTCAAGAAGGTTGGTCCTCTTTAAAAAATTCATATAAAGTAACTTCAAAAGAGCCTTTTCTGACGGATTCGTGGTGTATTCGGCAGAAGAGGTTCTTTTGCTTTTTTGCAGCAAATCAGTTATACTGTATCTGAAAAGTCAGTGGTGAAATGAGAAGGAGAAGTTGTGTGACAAGGAATCCGAAGAAATACAGGCAGGATAAGAAGATTTTGCTGACCGTTGCAGCGCTTATTTTGTGTGCTGTTGTCTGCCGCCTGTTTTCACGTTTTGATGTTGTGGATGATGCGCTCAATTATTTATGTTCACTGCTGCGATCGATCATTTACATGGGGATCATCATCACGTGGGGCGTTTCGGTCAGAAGGCGTGTGCTCAACCGTTCCGTCCGCAGATATCTGATGGCAATAGCGGCGCTGCTGCTGTTTTGGTTCGGTATAAGAACCTGTAAATTTTTATTTCTGGAAGGGATCCCCGCGCTACAGTACTACTGCTGGTACGGCTATTACATACCGATGATACTGATCCCTCTGATGGGGATCTATCTTGCATGCTGTCTTGGAAGACCGGAAAATTACACGTTGCCGACTCCATTAAAGGTGATTACCGTTCCGGCGATCCTGTTTATTTTACTGATCCTTACCAATAATTTTCACCAAAAGGTCTTCGCGTTTCCGTTTGGGATGGAAGATGCTGAATGCATTTATGTACATAAACCACTTTATTTCGTGTGCCTGGGCTGGATGTTTGCGGAGGTTATCGCTTTTTTGGCCCTGCTTTTGGTGCGAAGCCATGTGCCGAACAAAAAAAAGCGTATCTGGGGACCAGTGATACCGGCAGCGGCAGCTTTTTTATACTGTATCGGATATCTTATGGGGAGCAAGATCCTTTTCATGATCGCAGGCGATATGACAGCTGTTATGACTTTGATCATGCTGTCGGTCTGTGAGATCTGCATCCAGAGCAGATTGATCCCTTCCAATACACGATACAGCGAGCTGTTTCATGCCTCGACGATAGGAGCGCAGATCGTAGATACATCATATAACATATGTCTTGCATCGGATAATGCAAAAGAATTCTCAAAGGAAATGATGCGCTGCACAGAGGAAGGTCCTGTTGAAATGGGAAATGAAAGGCTGTCCGGAGCACCCGTTGCCGGAGGGCATGTGCTATGGGTCGAGGATATTTCCATGGTGCAGGATGTTCTGAAAAAGCTGGAACGGATCAGTTCACGCCTTTCTGAAAACAACAATCTTCTGAAGGCAGAGGTAGAACTAAAGGAAAAGCAGGCACAGACGGATGAACATATGCGTATTTACGACAAAATAACAGAAGAAGTAGCCCCGCAGCTGCAGAAGCTGGAGTCGCTGCTCACCTTCTCAGAGGATCCTGCTAAAACAAGAGAAAATCTGGGTCTTGTCTGTGTGATCAGTTCTTATATCAAACGACGGAGCAATCTGATCCTCCTTGGAGAGGAAGCCAGCTTTCTGCCGGCACAGGAGCTGGAATACTGCCTTCGGGAATCCATGGAAAATCTAAGGCTCTGCGGAGTAGCGGGTTCGTTATCGTGCAGATGCAAAGGCATACTGTCAAAGGATTCTTCGGTGGCGGCATACGCCTTTTTTGAAATGATACTGGAAGCTGCGCTCCCGACGATGAATGCGATCCTGGTCAATCTTACAGTAGAATCGGAATCTGTGGAGATGACATTTTCCATATCGTGCGACTTGTCTGCCATCGTGCCGGATCGCGAGTTTCTGGCACAACATAATGCTGCAGCGATCGTATCTAAACAGGAAGATGATGTGCATATTGCATTCCTTTTACCAAGAGGAGGTGCAGCGAAATGAGGTCGATATTTTCCCTTTCTGATGCGGGACATTCACTGATGCTTATACTGTTGTTCCTTGCTTTGCTCTTTCAGCTGTTTGTGTTCTGCATAGGGTGCTTTTACAGGGCTAAATGGACACACTGCAAAATGTTATCCATACTGGCGGCGATATCATTTTTATCGCTTAGTTTTCTGACAGCAGGTACTGCCAGACAGACATTTGATGAGCCCATGTGGGCGATTACGCGAAAATGGATGGATATTCCAACAGCAATAGTATTCGCCTTCATCGTTTTTACTTCAGGATATGCATGCTGGATCCTGTGGCAAGAATGGAAATACAGGAAGTCCACCATCACGAGGGCGTCTGTCAGAGAAGGCGCGGATATGATGTCGATGGGACTCTGCTTTTTCAAGGAAGCCGGGCAGCTTATACTGGTAAACCTGAAGATGGAGAAACTCAGCCAGCTATTATGCGGGAAGGCTTTGCAGAATGGAGAAAGCTTCTGGCAGATGATTTCTCAGGGCGATCTGAAATCAGGAGCACGAAGAAGCAGGATCATGGACGTTCCGGCATTGACATTGCCGGATGGAAGTGCGTGGATCTTCGACAGAAAGGTGATCTGCATGAATGGCGAGGAAATCTTTCAGGTGACTGCAATGGATGCAACGGAGCTTTATGCCTTGAGCAGTAAGCTGAAACGGGAAAACTCCGTGCTGCGCAGCATGAATGCGAGGCTAAAAGTGTACGGCCGCAGGGTGGATGAACTCACGAGAACGCAGCAGAGACTTGCCATGAAGATCCAGATCCATGATTCCATCGGGCAGAATCTTATGATGACCAGGTATTATCTGGCGCAGGAAGCACAGGGAGCATCCAGGAAGGATCTAACTCCGATCCTGCAAAGGTGGCTGCACACGATCGCTTTGCTTCGCCGTGAAGTGGAGCCTGATGAGCCGAAGGGAGCTTTTCAATACCTTACCGATGCAGCAGGATCTGCGGGAGTGGAAGTTTTACTGCAGGGAGAAATGCCGGAAGATGACAGGGCGGTGGAGCTGATAACAGCGGCAGGGGCAGAGGCTCTGACCAATGCGGTCCGTCATGCCGGCGCAAAGCAGCTCAGGGTAAACGTTTCGCAGACTGATCTGGTGTGCAGCGCTGTCTTTACCAATGACGGCAGACGACCGGCGAAGCCTTTGCAGGAGGGCGGAGGACTGAAAGGACTGCGCAGACGCATCGAAGGAGAAGGCGGCACGATGACCGTCAGTGCCGATCCGGAATTTACACTGACGGTAACGATCCCGAAGGAAGGAAAGGTGAATGTGATATGACCAGAAATGTACTTATCGTTGAAGACGATCCTATGGCACGGAAACTCTTTGAGATCATACTGGAAAGCAGCGGACGGTATCATCTGGAAGCATCCATTGAAAGCGCATCGCTGGCGGAGTTCTACTGCATGACTAATCCGATCGACCTGATTTTGATGGATGTATGCACGGCGCTGCATGCCAGCGGTCTTGACGCGGCAGCCAGAGTGAAGGAAAAGTATCCGCAGATCAAGATCATCATAGTAACCAGTCAGCCGGAATGTGATTTTATTGATCGGGCAAGACTGGGCGGCGTGGACAGTTTCTGGTACAAGGATCCGTCTGAAGACATCCTGCTTGAGATCATGGACAGGACCATGGCAGGAGAGTCTATATACCCGGATACGACTCCGATGTTGAAGCTGGGGATGGCCAGCAGCATTGAATTCACACCGAGGGAGCTGGAGGTCCTGCGCGAGCTTACCAGCGGTGATACGGATGACATCATAGCCGAGCGGCTTCATCTGTCGGTGCACACTGTCAAGAAACATATCAAAAACATGTTCCAGAAAACCGGATTCACGTCAAGGACGCAGCTGGCAGTCATGGCCAGGGAAAGCGGACTGGTGATACGGGGATTTTAACGATACAGGGTAGGGACACCTCTTTGATCATAAGGTCAAGGGGTGTTTTTGTTTTGGACGAAACAGTAAAATGAAAAAAGTACTCTTTTGGGTGATGTGTCATGACAATGGAATTGTTAGAATATTTCCAATAAAACAAATGGATCATGTAGCACGATCATGGATCGTTGATAAGAGCCAATCGGGGAGGTGGTCTATTGCGGATCGCGGTAATAAGCACACAGAATCGCCTGCTGTCAGGAGCAATCATCAAGTATATGCAGGAGCGGAGCGAACTGCGACCTGTACGTATCCTGGAGGATAATGATGAGGAACCGCTTAAAACCTGCAAGTCAGTTCAGGCGGATGTCCTGCTCATGGAGGTGAATCAGATACCGCCTTTTACCTTTTCGCAGCGCAGAAGTGCGGCAGCCCAGATCCGAAAATGTCTGCCATCGTGCAGGATCGCATTTATCTGTGATGAAAATGCGGATCCTGAGGATGCGAAGAAAGTGAAGGAACTGAACAAGGAGGGCGGAATCGACACATTCTTTTACAGTTCTGTAACGGGAGAATATCTCGTTGATATGCTTGATACGTTATAACACAGAGAAGTTATTTCACATATGATTTAATAAACTGTTTCAAGAGAAGGAGAAAGACAATGAAAAAATTAGTTATGATAGTACTTTCGCTGATGCTGGTATTTGCATTTACTGCATGCGGAGGAGGCGGTGATTCCGGAGATAAGAAAAGCGAAAAGTCCGATCCAAATGTAATAAATACCGGAGAGTACACGGCAGAATACAAGGGCTATGAGATCGTAAAAGACTCTAACGGGGATGATGCTATCGTAGTGACCTGGAACTTTACCAATAATGGAGAAGAATCGAAATCGTTCGGATGGGCATTTGACTACACTCTGTTCCAGGATGGCGTAGAGCTGGGATACAGTACAGTATTTGTCGGAGATTCCTATGATACCGTAGATGAGAATCTGATGAAGGATGTTAAACCGGGCAGCTCTCTGGAAGTAAAGTCCACTAACAAACTGGCCAATCTTGAAAGCCCTGTAGAAGTTGAGATCGGAGATCTGTTAAGCGATGAGAAAGATACTCTGGAAATCGATATCACAAAATAAATCGATAGGATTGTCGGGGGTGAATTTATGAGAAAAAAGATTATGATCGCAGTGGCGATCCTGGTGATGTGTTTTGCCTTTGTCTCGTGTGGCAAAAACATGGCAGACAGTCCGTACGTAGGAACGTGGAAGGCTGTTAATGCGAGCTACAGCGGCATAGAAATGTCGGTAGAAAGCATCATCGGCGGCGAAATGACATTTGAACTGAAGGATAACGGCAAGTGTGTCCTGAACGTTGCGGGCGAGGAGGAATCAGGCAAATGGTCTGAAAATGAAGATGGCTTCAACGTAGAAGACCAGTTCGATTTCAAGGTAGACGGTGATAAGGCAACCATGGATTATAGCGGGGTGACCATAACCCTGGAAAAACAGTAATATATTTTTCTCTCATCAGCCATAAATCGTCACCAAGACGGTTTATGGCTGCTTTCATAATGGAGAGTAGTATGGCTGCCTGTGTGCCGGGCATTTCGGCAGTGTGCAGCAAATCAGGAAGGAGCAGAATATGGGGCTTATTAAAGCGGCAGCAGGTGCAGTAGGCGGAATGATGGCGGATCAGTGGAAGGAGTTTTTCGTATGTGATGCCATCGACGATGATGTGCTGGTAGTCAAGGGAAGCAAACAGGCATCAGGAAGATCGTCGAATACGAAAGGTGAATCAAACGTTATCTCCGATGGGTCAGCCGTTTCCGTTGCTGACGGACAATGTATGATGATCGTTGAACAGGGACGTGTCATAGAGCTTTCGGCGGAACCCGGGATCTTTATTTACAAAAACGATCTTTCGCCGTCCATATTCGCAGGAAACCTGAAGGATGGCCTCAAGGGAGCTGCAAAGGACGCCTGGGATCGTTTTAAATTCGGAGGCGGTCCGGGAAAAGATCAGAGAGTCTATTACTTCAACACCAAGGAACTGCTTGGAAACAAATACGGCACGGTAAATCCCATCCCGTTCAAAGTCATGATCGATCCTTCTATAAACAGATTCCTGGGGATCTCGGTCCGCTGCAATGGAGAGTATTCGTACAAGATCGTAAATCCGATGCTCTTTTATACGAATGTCTGCGGTAATGTGCAGAACGAATACAACAGAGAGGAAATCGACAGTCAGCTGAAGTCAGAGCTTCTGACAGCGCTGCAGCCGGCTCTTGCGAGAATATCCACAAAGGGGATCGATTACAGTGAGATACCTCTTTATACGAGGGATATCACGGAAGCACTCAACGAGGAATTATCTTCCCAGTGGGCTGAAAAAAGAGGCCTGCAGGTCGTTTCGTTCGGTGTCAATTCCATATCTGTTTCAGACGAAGATAAACTGAAGATCCAGAACATGCAGCAGGCCATATTCATGTCAGATCCGAGCATGGCAGCAGGAAACATAGCATCGGCACAGGCAGATGCTATGCGTACCGCAGCCGGTAATGAAAACGGAGCAATGATGGGGTTCATGGGCATGGGAATGGCGGCTCAGGCAAGTGGATTGAATGCAGGCAATCTGTTCCAGATGGGACAGCAGCAACAGCAGGCTCAGGCCGCGGCACAGCAGCAACAGCAGGCTCAGCCAGTACAGCAGCCACAGCAGGCTCCTGCAGGCGGGGCAGCTCCTGCACCATCAGCAGCAGGAAGCTGGACCTGCAAGTGCGGGACAACGGCCACCGGCAAATTCTGTCCGGAATGCGGCAGCCCTAAGCCGGCAGAAACACAGGGATGGACCTGCAGTTGCGGCGCAGTGAACAAAGGTAAATTCTGTTCAGAATGCGGTGCGAAGAAACCTGAGGGAGCGCCACTTTATAAATGCGACAAGTGTGGATGGGAACCGGAAGATCCGACGAATCCTCCGAAATTCTGTCCAGAGTGCGGTGATGTTTTTGATGAAAATGATGAGAAATAGGAGGAGTTGACCATGGGACTTTTTGATAAAAAATTCTGCGATGTATGCGGAGAAAAAATCGGTATGCTGGGAAACCGTAAACTGGAGGACGGCAACATCTGCAAGGACTGTGCGAAGAAGCTTTCTCCGTGGTTTGACGACAGAAGACACAGTACGCTGGAAGAGATAAAAAGCCAGCTTCAGATGCGTGAGGAAAATCGCAGTCTGGTAAGTTCTTTCCGTCCTGGCAGAGTCATCAGATCAGACAGATACAACCTGTACATAGATGAAAGACAGCAGCTGTTTGCCGCTTCGGTAAACCTTGACAGGGAAGATAATCCGGATATTATTTCCCTGAGCCAGATCACAGGATGTAATCTGGATGTGGATGAAATGCGTACGGAGGAATACCGTACGGATCGTGACGGAGAGAGAGAAAGCTACAATCCGCCGCGATACAGTTATTCATATGATTACTATTTTTATATCTACCTGAATCATCCTTATATACATGAGATGAAGCTGAAACTCAACTCTATGGATATTTCCGAGGATGACCGCAACCGTCGCCATGATGTAGAGCGGGCAGGACAGGAGATGATGAGTTATCTGCAGAATGTGACTGGATGCACGGTCGGTGGAATGGGCATGAACCAGGGCATGGGCATGCAGCCTGGAATGGGCATGAACCAGGGCATGGGCATGCAGCCTGGAATGGGCATGAACAACCAGGGCATGGGCATGCAGCCGGCAATGGGCATGAACAACCAGGGCATGGGCATGCAGCCGGCAATGGGTATGAACAACCAGGGCATGGGTATGCAGCCGGCAATGGGCATGAACAACCAGGGCATGGGTATGCAGCCTGGAATGGGTATGAACAACCAGGGCATGGGTATGCAGCCGGCAGCAGGTATGAACCAGGGCATGTCACAGAATGTGAATCCACAGGGCGGTATGGGAACTGCAGCAGGAGGAATGGGAGCTGCAGCAGGAGCCGCTGCGGGAGCAGCCTTTGCAGGAAATGCTGCTGAAGGCCCATGGGTATGCCAGTCATGCGGAGCAACCAATGCCGGCAGATTTTGTGAAAGCTGTGGTAGTCCAAGAAAATAGAAGCGAGAACTGACGAAAGTGAAAAAGGAGGTTCTTATGAAAAGAAAGATACTGGCAGCCGTTCTCGTGCTTGCAATGTGTTTCGCATTTGCAGGATGCGGTGGAGATAGCGGCGATAAAGACAAAGCCAAAGAAAAGCCAAAAGTGACATCCATTACAGGCAGCTGGGAGTGTGAGGACATCGAAGTTACTGATAATGGCAAGAAGGTCAGTAAAGATACGGTCAAAACCATGTTCGGCAAGGATTTTTCCAGTGTTCTTAAGCTCACTGCCTATGGTGACGGCTCAGCGGATATCAATATGATGGGCGATGAGGGAGTCATTTCCTGGAGCGAAACGGAAGACAATGGATACAAACTTTCTTATACGGGTCCTGAGGCGGAAAGTGCTGGGGAGATGAATGCGAAGCTGGACGGCGACAAACTGATCGTAACCGTGAAGGAAACGTATCTGTCGGACGGCAAGGAACAGGGCATGGAGATGAAATTCACGATGAAATATCTCGGGAAGAAATCCAAGCTTATCGAAGGATGGGACGTAACGCTTGATGATGATGAAATCTACGCCATGAGCAATGCCATGGTAGGAGGTGCATGTGTTGAAGCGGACGGAATGCTGTACGGAGATTACGGCGGCAAGGAATGGGGCAAAGGAGCCTTTACAGCGGCCAAGATCAAGGACGGCAAGCTGAAAGATAAGACCGTCATCGCCAAGGATACGAAAGCCAGTTGTTTGTCCGTATATGACGGAGATGTTTACGGCATTCTCGACAAGGAGAAGATCGTAAAAGTAAAAGCCGGGAAAACCAAGGCTGAAACTCTTTATACGGGAACTTGCGACTATATGCAGGTGACGAAAAACGGCATTTATTTTACCGATGAAAACGATAAATACTGCAAAATGGGCCTTGATGGGAAAAACAAGGAAACTGTGCTGGATAAGGGAGTCTTTTATCCATATCAGGTCAGCTCAAAATTCCTGATCTATCAGGATGATGCCGACGGGGAAACGCTTCATGTGTACAACATGGAAGACGGCAGCGACACGAAGATCTCGAATTTCGTTTCCTATGAACCGATGCTTCGTGGGGACTACCTCTACTTCTATACGCCTGGAAACGGAGAAAATATGCAGTTCATGTGCCGCGTAGACATGTATTCAGGCAAAGTGGATAAAGCCGAGGGAGCAGCTATCGTGTATGACTATTATGTGACGCCGAAATATATCGCGGCCGCAAAGGGTGGATTCGTCAAAATCAAATTCAGCGAATGGGATACTTTTTCCAATACAAGCAGTGCAGGAACCAAAGCCTATCCGGTTTACAGCAATGGAAAGACCTGGATCGCAAAAGCCTACGGTGAAACGTATATGGATACGAAAATATTTAGCACAGAGGAAGGAAAGAGCATAGGATTCACGTACGTGAAGGAGGAATAGGAGGCTTTTATGTCAAATCAAATGGAGTATAAATGTCCGGCATGCGGTGGAGCGCTCGCTTTTGATTCAGCGAGTCAGAAGCTGAAATGTCCGTTCTGCGACAGTGTTTACAATCTGGACCAGTTTGAGCAGCAGCAGCCAGATCCTGCACAGCAGGCGCAGGCTCAGCAGGGAGAACAGCCTGCAACTGGAGGCATGAACTGGAATGTGGAACCGGGCAGTGAATGGGCTGCAGGAGAAACAGATGATATAAGTGTTCTCTCCTGCAACTCGTGTGGTGGAGAGATCGTATGCGAAGATACGACCGCTTCAGCAACCTGTCCTTACTGCGGCAATCCGGTAGTGCTCAAAGGAAAGCTTTCCGGTATGTTAAAGCCGGACTGCATCATACCGTTCAAGCTTGATAAAAACCAGGCAAAGGAAGCGTTGAAGCGTCATGTTGCCCGTAAAAAGCTTGTGCCTGCTCTTTTCAAAGATAAAAATCATATCGAAGAGATCAAGGGTGTGTACGTTCCTTTCTGGCTGTTTGATGCACAGGTAGCAGCAAACATCAGCTACAAGGGAGAGCGGACCCGCACATGGAGCGATGCGAAGTACAAGTATATCGAACACAATTATTACAGGATCTATCGAGCGGGATATGTGGCATTCGATCAGGTCCCGGTGGATGGCTCTAAAAAGATGGCAGATGATCTGATGGAATCTATCGAACCGTTTGATTTCTCCCAGGCGGTGGATTTCAAAACGGCTTATCTGGCCGGATACATGGCAGATAAGTACGATGTGGATGCGGAAACAAGCATCAAGACTGCTAATGCGAGGATCCGATGGAGTACGGAGGATGCTTTTCAGAGCACGGTGCAGGGTTTTACAGGCGTGACTGCGGAAGAATCCTACATAAATCTGCAAAATGGTGTTGCCAGATATGCTCTTTATCCGGTATGGCTGCTCAACACAAGATGGAACGGGAAGGACTACGTCTTCGCCATGAACGGGCAAACCGGCAAGTTTGTTGGCGATCTTCCGCTGGATAAAAAAGCTTACCAGAGGAATTTCGCTATCCTGGGAGGTATATTCAGTATAGTTGCAAGTGTTCTGGCATTTTTGGCAGACTACATGTTTTTCTAGGAGGTGGCAGAGATGAGAAATAAAGCAATCACGATCATAATGGCTCTGCTGCTGACACTGGGGTTAGCTGCGGGTTCAAGTTTTGCGGCAGAGAAAACGTCATATTTTATAGACGATGCATCTATCGTCTCTTCGGAAACCCAAAAGGAGATCGATTCGCGTCTTGCCGACATCTCAAAGGCACAGAAGTCCGGCGTATATCTTATGACTACCGATGATTTTCAGGGAATGACGCCGCAGGAATTCGCAGATTTCGTATATGAAGAAAACGGCATGGGATATGGATCTTCTCACGACGGTATTATTCTGGTCGTGAATTACGATTCAGGCGACTGGGCTATCAGCACGACGGGAAGCGGGATCTCTACCTATACGGACGCAGGACAGGAATATCTTATGGAAAATGTCACAAAAGATCTCCGAGAAGATCCTCCTGCAGCGTTTTCAGTCTATGCAGACCTGTGTGAAGATTTCCTGATACAGGCGGCAAAGGGAAAGCCGTACGATGTTGGCAACATGCCAAAAGACTTTAATCTGTTGATCGATATCGCTATCGGTATCGTAATCGGGCTTCTGATCGCGTATGTCATAGTAAAAAGACAGAAAGATGCTTTAAGAAGTGTGCGTCGCAGGGTAGCGGCCAAGGAATACATGAGACCGGGAAGCCTTAAGCTGACAGCTCAAAATGAGCAGTATCTGTACAATACAGTAGATCGTATTGAAAAAGAAACTTCGTCTGGCGGCGGCAGCAGCAGCGGCGGCAGTACGACACACACAAGTTCGTCAGGAACGACCCATGGCGGCTCTTCCGGAAAGTTTTAGAGGTACCGCATATGACAGATGTTAAAAAAGTGATCGCTTTGAACCGTCTTCGTGCACAGATGCTGGATGAAGAGGTTTCTCCGGCACAGAAACAATACTATCTGGAACTGGCGCAGTGGCTTGAAAATCAGAATATACAGACTGCAGAGGAGGCAACGGAATCCATTAAAAACACACCCTATTACGACGGGGCGGCTCTGGCAAAGGAGCTGGATGGGATCCACCTCAGGATACGTGCGGCACGCGAACTGGGGTACGAAGACGTGGAGAAGATCCATTTGCAGCGACGTGAAAAGCTTCTTTCAAAGGGGCTGCAGGCATATGCTTTTTCACAGGAATGGATCGATGATTATAACAGGGCGCAGGAAGCCTCGGTCCGGTATATGGAGCGAAAGGAAGTCTTCGGACGTATCTTCCGGGCTTATATCCGCATCTATGGAAGCCCGCAGCGGGAACACCGTCTGGAAGCAGTCAAGGATATGAAGGCAGCGCTTTCTGAACTGGAACAGATGGGCGTCTCGTTTGAAGAGCTGGCACAGCAGAAAGCATACAGACAGCTGACCATGACCACCGAAGAAGGAATGGCACGTTTTGTCGCTTTTGTCGAAGAATTCAAGAAAACGGGAACGGCCGCAGGCGCAGTGGATCTGAACCATTTAAAGAAAGAGCAGGAGAGGATCGGGCGCTGGGCCAAGGAGCATGCTGCACAGCTGATCGCTGCAGGAGCACAGGAACAGTGGAACCGAGCCAGCTGTATCGCTGTGCCGTCTGATGATCCCATGGGATATGATTTTATCGCCATGAAGGAGGTGAAGGTCTGATGGATATGATTTGGCAGGCTACTCTGGATGGGTATGTGAAACTGCTCTATGACAATGATCCCCAGGGACCTTTGCTGGAAAGCATCCGTGATTTCGAAAAACGATTCTGTCAGGTTGCAGAGGAAAACCGCGGCAATCCGGATGTGGCAGGGGTGCTGAGCCGTGCAGGGCTTCAGGATGAATATAACCGGCTGTACATGGCGTCGATCAACAGAAACAATGACTACAGTGCCGTTTCAGCGGAGGATCAGCCGCAGGTATTCGATTATCAGAAAGAACAGCGACTGCCTACCGTTCATGAGTTTTTAAACAGCTACAGGCTGGTGTATGAGGAAATAAGACCTAATGCCAGAGAAGCGACAAGCAGAGCTTATGAAAAACTGTTTGAAGTGGAGAAGCGAACGGATGATCTGATCGAAGCACAGATGATCATAGAGCGGGAGAAACTGATCCTGAATACGGTGATCGCAGATTACAAGGAACTGGCTGAGGATTTTCTCAAGGCAGCCGATCCGAATTACGAGATCACATCTTCCGTTGTAAAGCTGTCGGCAGGGACTTACGCTTCAGCAAGCAGTCTGGACGAGATCACTTATATGGGTGAGATCGCCCGAGGGAAAGCCGATGATCTGGCGGTACAGAATCTTGTAAAAATAGAGCTGATGGTGCAGTTCATGTCGCTGATCTACGCCTGGGAGCATACGAAGCGAAAGGTCCGGGAAGGAGGTCCCCGCATCGGGGAATATGCACAGGCTATGGTAGTGACTCGTGAGAAAACACGATCCTGTTACAGGTTTATGAGCCGTGATATGGGAATCGACTTCGATAAAATGGAAAGTACGCCATTTTATCGCATCATGCTTTTGAACCCGAAAGGGCTTGATGAACTGTGGCGTATCAAAAAGGTGATGCATCCGGATAATATCAAGGCGTCCAGGTACGTTTTATTTGAAGAGATCCTGCCGGACCGGAGCCTGGAGGATATCCTGCTCTCACCGCAGAAGGAGCCGTATTACGAACCGGTCGATACGATCCACGATGATCCGGGACTGGATGATGAGTACCTGGCTATTGCTGCGGAGCTCAACAAGGATATCCCATATTTTCGCAGAAACAGGACCGATGCCGAGCTTCGCGAGCAGCGAAAGGCTGCAAAGAATGGCTTTTCGTCAGAAAAGCTTTTGCAGAACATGAAGCAGCTGAATCAAAAGCTTTCTCAAGGAGCAGGTGGAGCGGCTGCAGGGGCTGCAGGGGCGGCCGGAGGTTTTACGGGTGGTCTTAGAAATATGAGTCCGGATATGAAAAAGACACTTGGAAAGAGTGCTGCAAAAGGCGCAGCGGCTACGGCTGCAAAAGAAGTGGGGCGCGGTCTTTTGCGGGGGCTTTTCCGAAAATAAAAGTCTTTATCATACTGCGGCGATAGTTCAACGCCTGGTCAGGAGATCCGGATCGTCATTACGGTAAGGTGGGAGTCCGATCTTTCAGTATCTGAAGAGCAGATGAAAAATGCGGCAAAATCTTATGAGCCAGCCAGGATGCTTACCGAAGAAACGCTTAAAAAATACGGTGCGGAAGGCTGCAGGATCTCATATCAGCTAGGCAATGATGATATGGGAAGCTGGTCATGGAATGATGTCCTGACAAAACAGCCACACGGTGCAGAATCTTCGGAAGGATGTATTGTCTGGATCGAGTCTCATTTTTATCCGGGAGATGAAGAGTTAGTGACATATCAGCTGGACCAGATCGGTTTCAACTGGGATGTATATCAATCGTTAAAGAAATAAGAGAACAAGAGGTGATGAAATGAAAAAGAAATTACTGATGATCGTTATGGCAATGGTTCTGTGCTTCGCACTGGCAGCCTGCGGAGGCGGCGGCGACAAGGAAAAGGACGACGGCATCGATCCGAATGCAACGGTTACCAAGGAGCAGTATGATAAGCTGAGTGACAGCAAGTGGTACGAGATGTCCCCAGAAGAAATGGAACAGTTCCTGGGCGTAAAATATGTGGAAGATGAAGAATCCACCAAGGACTGGGGCGATGGATACCTGGTAGTCGACTTCCCGGGACCGGATGATGATTCCCGTGTTCATGTGCTGTTTAAAGACAAAGAAGGAGACGGTAACATGACTGCGACCAGCATGAGCCCGACGGGTCAGCTGATAGGCGACTAATGAGAATAGAAAGCGGAGCTGTATAAATGATATGGCTCCGCTTTTTCGCATTTTTAAAAGGAAAAGGAGGGACATATGAGAAGTAAATTCAGGATGTTGACCATTATGGTCACGACGATTGTAATGATATTTGTGTTTGCCGGATGCGGCAATTCTGCCAAATCTGTCAAGGGAGAAACTTTTGACGGTGGAAACATAGAAGTTTTCGTTCCAGAGGGTTGGAAAGCCTTTCACGGTGCAGATGTTTTCGGTGATTATGAGGAAGGGTATGATCCTAATACGGTAAGTATCGGCAAAGGCGCGGAAAGCGAGCTTGATTTGTTCAACAAGCCGATGGTGCATATTACGTATTCTGGAAAGGATAGAACTCTAAGTATGCCGTCTAAGGAACTGTACAAGGATGGAAAAGATATCGAGGATATCAAGACAAGCGATCATACCTGGAAAGGATACACTGCAACGAGCGTAGGATATCCGATCGCAGTGCTGTTTACAGAAGATGGTGATGAGCAGATCCAGGTGGCTGTCACACTGGAAAACGGTGATGAGAAAATAAGCCTGGAAGATGCGGATGTACTGGCGATCCTGGAAGGGATCAAGGTGAAAAAATAGAACGGGGGATACACTGTAGAGCCCCCGGACTCTTCGTTCTATTTCTTTAATTTCAGACCTTCCTGGAAGGCTTCACCGACGCGTTCGGTCACTTTATAGTAGCCGTGAGTGTAAGTATCGAAGGCGATGGCATTGACCAGGGACATATCCAGCTGACCGTTTACCAGTACGCTATCGTCAGCCGTCACGTTTACGACTTTGCCGATGACGCCGCAGCTGCGGGAGCCTGAGGTGATCACCGCTTCCAAGGAATTCTGCGACTGCGAGTTCTCCTGGTATTCTGCAAAGGACGGGGCTCACGGCGTCAGCATCGGCAAGACGCTTCCGGCCATCCCGGAGGAAGCATCTCACCAGTACCCAAGAGAGGATTTCACCGTGGAAAATGTCGCAAAGATCCCGTGCAGACAGGTGCTGGGGTCGTATATCGTGCGGTTTGAGAGATAGGAGAATGAATTAGGGAATTAGTGGATTTTGAAGAGACTCTGGGTGGGAGTCTCTGTAATACAGAATACCCCGTTTCCTTCTGCAAAGTCCCCGCCGGAGATTTTCTGGATGCGGGCGTTTCGGTGGTTCGGGAAAAATAACCTGATCAGGCGCGGGATGATGCGGTTAGGTTATTTTTTCTGTAAAGAAAAGGATTTTCGTCTGAGAAATGCTCTGTGTGAAGCTATGTAGGGTGCATTTTTTGTGAGAAAATAACCGGGAGGGACCATAGATCTTAAATTGTGGTATTTCTGGCACACTGCATGGGAATATTTTCCTTTAAAATAACCTTTACATCATCATAAATTCATATAGTGGTATTTTTACCGTGCGGGGATAACTTAATTGAAAATTTCAGGACAATCAGGATATTCTGTCCGCTGCGGCAAGATACGGCATTCAGGATCGGTGCAGCTTTGCCATTACAGCTCTGCAAACAGGGCGTGAAAGTCTTTCTTGTGCTCGGCTTTACAGACCAGGTAGTAGGTGACGGTGGCGTCCGCGTCGGAGACGGGGACGAAGACCCGGCCGGGTGGGGTTTTCTGGTAATGTTCCCCAAGTTTCGTGGCGAAGAACGGCAGTGATGAGGCTCGGATCAGTTCGTTGAAGCTGAAACGATCGCTCTGGGTGAGAAAGCGGGAGTCTGGCATCCGGTCTTTGACGAAATTCCAGAATCCGATGTCCGGCATGAGCAGCATGTTTTCCCCGTTCATTTCTGAGAAGGAAAGGCTTTCCCATTGGGCATACTTATGGTCTTTCGGGAGGCCGAACAGCAGGGACTCCGTGCCGCATTCTTTGCAGAAAAACTGGCTGCCCGAAGGGCTTTCGTGGGTGACGACTAATTGATAGACGTTGTTTTTGAGATCTTTTAACAGCCGGTCTTCCCGGTCCATTTCCGTTTGCAAAGACATCCCGGGGAACAGGTTGGCGATCATCGGAGCCAGGGTCCACACGGGAGCTGGAGCGCAGATCCCAAGGGTGATGGTGCGGCTTTTGCGGTCGAAATCCCGGACTCTGGTGATGAAGGAATCCGCATCGTCCAGCAGCTTTCTGGCCAGCTCTAGCGCGTACTCGCCATTCTTGTTTAATTCCAGTTTGTTTTTACTTCGTTTATTATGACGCTAACGGTCTGGGGATCGGCGACGATCACAGCGGGATCATGCTGGTGGTGAATTTTGACAGCGGTGACTGGTTCATCACGACGACGGGTTCGGCCATCGATACGTTTACCGATGCGCGTCAGAAAACCACGATGAACAAGGTCGTGAAAAAGCTGCGGGATAATCCGACAAAGGCATTTAATATTTTTGCGGATAAGTGTGAGACTTACCTGATCGACGCCAACAAGCCTGTTGAGGAAACGGAGCAGGTGGAGTCGGAGACCGAGGTGGAGGCGACCGAAGAGGTTGAAACATTTATATAGCGATTATAGTGATCGAAACAGCGGGGCCAGAGATGGCCTCGTTTTTATATTGGAGATTTTTAATGGATGCAACTCGTGCCGGGTTTGTGGCTGAAATCATTTCAGTCAGTTTTGATGGTCGAAGGTGGGCAGACTGACTGAAGCATGAAGCAGGAAAGAGCGCCAGTCGTTTGTGAGAGGGCATCAGGAATCTGTTTTCCGTCAGTTTGAAGGATAAGCTGGCCTAATACTGACTGAAAATGGGTGTGGCAAAGAACCTCGTCAGCCTGGGCAGGGAGGATTGGCGATACTTTTCAGTCAGTCTTGAGTATAGGACAGCCTTGAACTGACTGAAAAGTGAAATTGGAAAGCTAGCAGGGCATCGGTGAGAAAAAGCTTGGGTATGTTTTCCGTCAGTCGTGAATGAGATAGGGGAGAAAACTGACTGAAAACACACGGCGGAAGTTCGAGGCAAGGGATGGCAAGAGCAGGCTCACTGTTACCTTTTGCTGAAAATATGCTATACTTATGGCATAGACAAGAATCTGATACAGGAGTGAGACTATGATCGACAACATACTGGTTCGCGGTGCGAAAGTACATAATTTGAAGAACATTGACGTGGACATCCCCCTTCACAAGATCGTGGGGATCGCAGGCGTGTCCGGATCGGGAAAATCCTCTCTGGCGCTGGGCATTTTGTATGCGGAGGGTTCGCGGCGATATCTGGAGGCGCTGTCCACCTACACAAGGCGGCGGATGACCCAGGCGTCGGAGGCGGCGGTGGATGAAGTGCTGTACGTTCCGGCGGCACTGGCGCTAAGGCAGAGGCCGGGCGTTCCGGGAATCCGGAGTACGTTCGGCACGGGAACGGAGCTGCTCAACAGTTTGCGGCTCATTTATTCGCGTCTGGCGAGTCATCGGTGTCCTAACGGTCATTATGCAAAGCCCTCTCTAGCGGTAGCGGCTGGAAAAGCGCTGGTCTGTCCGGAGTGTGGCGTATCTTTTTATGCTCCGGCGGCAGAAGAACTGGCTTTTAATTCTCAGGGAGCATGCCCCGAGTGCAGCGGCACGGGAATGGTCCGGACTGTAGATATGAATACGCTGGTACCGGACGATTCCCTGACTATCGACGAGGGTGCGGTCGCCCCGTGGAACAGTCTCATGTGGTCTCTTATGACTGATGTGTGCCGGGAAATGGGCGTTCGAACAGATATTCCGTTTCGCGATCTAACGGAAAAGGAAAAAGAAATCGTCTACCACGGCCCTGCAGAAAAGAAGCATATCCTGTATCAGGCGAAGAAATCTAATCAGGCTGGAGAGTTGGATTTTACGTATTATAATGCAGTGTACACGGTGAAAAACGCGCTGGCCAAGGTCAAAGATGAGAAGGGCATGAAGCGGGTGGAAAAATTCCTGAAAGAAGATGTCTGCCCTGTGTGTCACGGGACGCGGCTTTCCCAGAAGGCCCGGTATCCGAAGCTGCGGGGGATCACCCTGGATGAGGCGTGCACCATGGCGCTCTCCGATCTTGTGGAGTGGGTACAGGGCGTGCCGGAGTCTTTGCAGGAAGAAATGCGGCCTATGGCGGAAAGCATCTGCAGTGCCTTTACCAATACAGCGAAACGGCTGCTGGAGCTGGGACTGGGATACCTTTCTCTGGATCGTTCGGCGGCGACTCTTTCGACGGGAGAGCGGCAGCGGATGCAGCTTGCCCGCGCCGTTCGCAACCGGACCACGGGCGTTCTTTACGTGATGGACGAGCCGTCCATCGGCCTCCATCCTTCCAATATCAAAGGCTTGACCGGCGTCATGAACGATCTGGTGACCGACGGTAATTCCATTATTTTAGTAGATCACGATACCCAGATCCTGAAAGAGTCTGACTGGATCGTGGAGATGGGCCCGCAGGCGGGGGCAGAAGGCGGATACGTGATCGCACAGGGCACGACGGATTCTGTTATGAGAGATCCGGTTTCCCAGATCGGCCCGTTCCTGTCGGGTGAAGCGGAGAGCAGGATCCGCCATGTGGTCGATCCTGCCGCTATGTTCGAGGAAGGATCCATTTATCTTTCAACGGGAGCCATCCATACGGTTAAGCCTCTTGAAATCCAGATCCCCAAAAGCCGTCTGACGGCCGTTTGCGGTGTATCTGGTTCCGGGAAAACCACCATGATCCTGGAAAGTCTGGTGTCGGGGCTGCAGGCGCAGCTTGTGGAGAAGCCTTTGCCGGATCATGTAAAGACACTTCGCGCAGACGGCATTCGGCATGTCAAGCTGATCGACGCGACTCCTATCGGTATCAACGTCCGCTCGACGGTAGCGACCTATGCCGGAGTGCACGATGAACTGCGAAAACTTTACAGTAAAACGCCTGCGGCAAAGGAACGAAAGCTGAAAGCCGGAGCGTTTTCCTATAATACTGGATCGCTGCGTTGCCCGGAATGTAACGGAACCGGCGAGGTGAACCTGGACGTGCAGTTTTTGCCGGACGTCAATATCCCGTGCCCGGACTGCAAAGGCAGCCGCTACGGCGATGAGGCGTATGAGATCAAGCTGACCAACAAAGCAGGGGAAAGTGCGTCGCTGCCGGAGCTGATGGCCATGAACGTGGATACCGCCATCGAATTTTGCAAAGATATGAAAAGCGTCTGTCGGAAGCTGGAGGTTCTGAAGACTTTAGGACTGGGCTACCTGACGCTGGGAGAAGAAACGCCGAGCCTTTCCGGTGGGGAGGCGCAGAGATTGAAGCTGGCCAACGAGATCGGCAAGACCCAGAGTGACTCCGTGTTTGTATTTGACGAGCCGTCTATCGGGCTCCATCCGCTGGATGTACAGGTGCTTCTGAACGTGTTCCAGATCCTGCTGGATCACGGCGCGACTCTTATCGTCATCGAACACGATCTGGATGTGATCCGTAACGCGGACTATATCATCGACATGGGCCCAGGCGGCGGAGAAAGCGGTGGCCGCATCATCGCGACTGGAACGCCGGAAGAAATCCGATGCGACGAGGAGAGCGTGACAGGGTGGTATTTGTAAATGCGGGAGCGCAGGAACTGGGAGAGGGTAGCAGTGACTGTTTCCTCCCAGCCGCTGACGAAAACCGTTTCAGTCAGTTTGGGCTTTCACAGGTGTGCAGACTGGCTGAAAACAGGTCGAGAGTGGTATTGCTGTCGCTTGAGCATAACGCCTTGGAGATGTGTTTCAGTCAGTTTAGGGATTGAGATGCCATTGGACTGACTGAAATCTGCAGCAAAGGAGGCCGTTGCAAAGATCTTCGGGCCGCTGCTGTTTGGCCGGGGCTGGTGCGGCTATGCCTGCTGGACGGCGATGGTGCTGGACTTTTTGCCGTTCAAAGTGCCGGGGAAGCCGGAGAATGAGCGGGAGCGCGGGGAGCGTTGGAGTCGCCGGAACATTGGCTGGATGCGGTACGTGATGTTCGCGATTTCGCTAATTTTCGTGGCGGCGCTGTTCCTGGCCCATGTGGGTAATATCGAAAAAATCATGTTCTGGGCATTCATCATAGGAAATATTATGTATTACGGGCTGGGAATCCTGCTGGCTTTTATCTATCAGGACAACCGCGCTTTTTGTAAGTATCTCTGTCCAATCACGGTGTTCTTGAAGCCGATGAGTTATTTCGCACTGATCCGTGTGAAATGCGATGAAAGCAAGTGTATTTCCTGCGGCAAGTGCAGGAAGGTCTGCCCTATGGAAGTGGATATGCTGGATCCGTCCAAGCGTCGAAAGAACGGTACGGAATGTATCTTGTGTCTGGAATGTAAGCGGAACTGCCCGGTGGATGCGCTGTAGAAGAATGACGCAACTGCAAGTTGCTTGCGGGAGAAGAAAAGCTGATGTACCATGTCCTTATGGAGGAATGAACGATGGAAACGAAAGATATTATTTTAGAGCTCCGCACAAACAGCGGGATGTCACAGGATGATCTTGCGGAAAAGGTGATGGTGACTCGGCAGGCGGTATCGCGCTGGGAAACCGGGGAAACTGTACCGAATACGGAAACGTTGAAGCTGTTGTCGCGAGTGTTTGATGTTTCAATCAACACGCTTCTGGGAATGCCGAGACAGCTGGTCTGCCAATGTTGCGGGATGCCGCTGGAGGATTCTACGATCAGCAAAGAGCCAGATGGCGATTTTAATGAAGAGTACTGTAAATGGTGCTATGCGGACGGGGAGTTCAAGTACACCAGCAAGGAGCAGCTGATTGATTTTTGTGCAAAGCATATGGCGACCGAGGAGTGGCCGGAAGAACAGGTTCGGGCGCATATGGAAGCCGTCGTGCCGAAGCTGAATCACTGGAAATGAAGACATAAAAAAGTCCCCATGTAGGGCGTCCGCTTGATACGGAGCCGGGCAGCATGAGGGCTTTTTGCTTGTCGATTTATATGGGCTTCGGAGTCTTTGCAGAAACGAAAGAATCCGCAGGATCCCAAACCTATTTCTTCAGCTTGAGACCTTCCTGGAAGGCTTCACCGACGCGTTCGGTCACTTTATAGTAGCCGTGAGTGTAAGTATCGAAGGCGATGGCATTGACCAGGGACATATCCAGCTGGCCGTTTACCAGTACGCTTTCGTCAGCCGTCACGTTTACGACTTTGCCGATGACGCCGCAGCCGTACTCACCGCCCTGGTATTCGATGAATTCACATTCCAGGCAGAGGGGAAACTCGTTGATGATGGGAGCGTCCACATGTTCAGCCTTGCTGGCAGTCATGCCGCTGCGCTCAAATTTATCAGGAACATCGTTGCCGGATTCTATGCCGAAATAGTCTGCCTCTACCATGTGGGCCGCATCTGCGATACTTACGGTGAAAGCGCCTCTGGCTTTGATATTTTCTACGGTTTTATGAGTTTCCGTCAGCTTCAGGACTACGTGTCCCCTCGCCTGCATGGAGCCCCATGCAGCGTTCATTACGTTCACGCTGCCGTCTTCGTTATAGGTTGCGATCATTAAAACAGGCATCGGGAAGATACCATCGGAATTATTTACTTTTACTCTCATTCTAAGTACCTCTTTCTCTGTATAGAATTGACAGGAATAACTGTCTATCTATCATTATAGTCGGAAACGAAGGAAATTCAAGTAAATCATTTGTCTGGTAGAAAATAGATCGTGAAATTTTATGTTTAATAAAATTGACAAAATCGGGAGTTTAGTTTAATATATTAAACATAAGAGGTGAGAGCATGAGCAAGAAAACCGTAGTAATTTTACCAGAAACGCAGAGAATATTAGAGAGGATGGGCGATCAGATCAAAACGGCCAGATTAAGAAGGAATCTGGCGACAGAACTGGTTGCAGAACGAGCGGGGATCAGTCGCGCCACCTTATGGTCGGTAGAAAAGGGATCGCCGACCGTAGCAATCGGAATCTATGCAGCAGTGCTCCATGCGTTAGGCGGCATGGACAAGGATCTGGAGCTGGTAGCGAAAGACGATGAACTGGGCAGAAAGCTGCAGGATCTGAATCTGGTCACCAGGAAACGGGCGAAAAGGGGATAAGGAAATAAAATATAACATTTTAAATTTTCGAAAAATTCTTGCATTCTGTGAGCTGCCGTGCTATAATACAATCACAGAGAGGAGAAACTTTAGAAAGAAGGTGATTCCACCAGAAATGAATCAGGAAGAACAAATATAATACCAGTTGCGGATGTTGAAACCCCGGAAGCCAGGATAGCTCCCATGAGAAGGCCGGCACGGAAACAGCCAAAGCGGAAACTTCACAGAACCAAATGAGCAGAAGACGAAAGGGCGGTCAGACGATCGCAGAAAAGAAGCAAAGGATTGCAAGTCACGGGCATCAGAGGTCAGAAGATGAAAGCTTTGGGAAAAGGAAGTGTTTCAACGGAAGGACTGGTATTATTATTTTTTTGTGCTTTTTTGACGGCGTGAAATACCAGAATCACATTGCTATTCACGACGGGAGCATTTATAATAGAGAAAGCAAATTGGAGAATAACCGTAAGCAGTAGAGAATATGCAGTAGAAAATATACGGAAGGAATAGATCATGAATCGCAAAAAAATACTCGGAATCATCTTTGTTATCGCAGCGCTTGTATGCCTTCACGGCTTTTCGACGGCCATGTCCCGCGAGGACGGGCACACGACGAAGACCATGGAACAGATCGAGAAAGCTGTTTTCCTGCAAAATGGTAAAGTAGATAAAGACAATGAAGGCAAACCTGTCATCGTGAGAGGCAAGCTGCACACTGCCAAGAGTGCACATGATACGCAGCTGGATCTGACGTTTGAGTCTGCTTATGTAGAACGAAAAATGGAGACGTTGGGAGATAACGGGAAATGGACAGAAGAGGAAGATGGATCCGCAGCTTATTTCGGGAAAGCTACGCTGGGAGAATTCAAGCTGTCTAAAGATTTTCTCAAAGATATCAAATTAACCAAGGGCTACACTGAATTTCGAAATTCAGAACTGGGCGATCTGACTGTCAAAGGGAAGTATGTCTACGAATCGGATACGAAGCGGTATCAGTATTCCTATATCCCGGATCGTAAGGAACTGACTCTGGTAGGCACTCAGAACGGCAAGACTCTGGAGGAGATCCGAGGAATAGAGTGCGTACGGGAAGGAAGCCTTTCCAAGGCTGACTTGAAGAGCGATGAACATGAACTGAATATGCCATATCTGATCGGATCGGCAGTGCTTTCGGTATTGTTTATTGTGCTTGCCTGCTGGATGCTGGGGCTGTTCTCCAAGCGAAAGAAGGAAGAAGAACCATCCGTTATTGAGGAAGCCTGGCCGGAAGAAGAACTGGGACCGGATCCTATCGATCAGTGGCTGGATGAGGAAATCAACGAGGCGGAAATGATGGAGCCGGAAGAAACGGATGCGGAAGAATATGGCGCTGAACCGGCAGAAAGTCCGCAGAACATCAAGCTGCTGGATGATCTGGAAGCACTTCGCGCAGAGCTGGAAGGCCGCAGAGAGGAGTTTCAGGAGGATGCTTCTGATGAGGTCGATGAGACAGAAGCTGAGACAGAAGCAGCAATGCTGTCAGTCCTGCAGAACAGCTGGGCGATAAAACAGCAGAAAAGGAAGACTGCTCAGACCAGCAGCCTGCATCAGCGGAGCAGAAAAAAGCCGCAGAAAAAAGATGGTAAAGCCGGCAAATCAGGTAAGAAAAAGCAGGTAAGACGGAGAAGATAAAGCTCTACGATTCATTTTACGCAAGCTTTACATTCTTTTTGTTGACATCACCAAAAAAGTGTGGTATTTTTGTTAAGAAATCAAGAATAATACAAACCGTTGAGGCGGAGATCAAAGCAGTAGATGCGCCCACAGAGAGCTCGGGATGGTGGGATCCGGGTGGAGATGCAGATTGCCAAATGGACCGCTGAGGGCGCAGTGAACCGTGCCGGGATTTCGATCCGCACCAAGTATTCTGCGACGTGAGGGCATACGTCAGTTGCCGGGAATATGATAGTATTTCACAGAGAGCATGGAGAGATCCATGAAACAAGGTGGCAACGCGGGAACATTAACTCGTCCTTGACAGATAGATATATCTGGCAGGGACGTTTTTTTTATGACCTGCCCAAATCTCTGATTTGGCGCGCAGGTCAAACGCCAGAATTGCGCGGCTTCAGCCGCAGTGCAATTCTTCTGCGAAACTTACCAGAACTACAGGAGGTAAACAACATGTATCCAGATTTGCAGACAGTAAAACAGATCGCAGCGGGTGGGGCGTACAAGCGTGTGCCGGTGTGTTGCGAGATCCTTTCCGATACGTATACGCCAGTCGAGGTGATGCGGATTTTAAGAAAAGCCAGCAGACACTGCTACCTGCTGGAGAGCGCCAGTCAGGAAGAGGCATGGGGCCGGTATTCCTTCCTGGGATACGATCCGACCATGGAAATCACCTGCCTTGACGGTGAGGTGACCATCCGGGAAAACCTGGGAGACGGCACTGAGACGGTGACGACAAAACACGTGGATCATCCGGGAGACACACTACGTGAGGTCCTGGCCAGATATAAAAGTCCGGTGATGGAAAAAATGCCGACCTTTACCGGCGGTCTGGTAGGCTACTTCTCCTACGATTACATCAAATACAGCGAGCCAAAGCTGAAACTGACCAGCGAAGGACAGCAGGATTTCCGGGACATGGATCTGATGCTCTTCAATGAAGTCATCGCTTTCGATCATTATCGTCAGAAGATCATGCTGATCACGGGAGTCATGACAGAGGACATCGAAGGTTCCTATCAAAAAGCGGAAGAGACTTTAGAAGACATGGCGAAGCTGATCCGCGAAGGGGAAAAAGAAACCTTCCCGACTTTGCAGCTGAAAACAGAAATCGAGCCGGTCTTCCCGAAAGAACAATACTGTAACATGGTGGAAAAAGCCAAACAGTACATCCGTGAGGGAGATATTTTCCAGGTAGTCCTCTCTGACCCGATGAAGGCGGAAGCAGAGGGCAGTCTGTTCGATACATACCGGGTGCTCCGGGCAGCAAATCCGTCGCCGTACATGTTTTACTTTTCCAGCGACGACATCGAGCTTTCGGGAGCATCGCCGGAAACGCTGGCAAAGCTGGACAACGGCAAGCTGAGCACGCTCCCGCTGGCGGGAACACGTCCGCGGGGCAAAACGCCGGACGAGGACAAAGCCCTGGAGGAAGATCTTTTGCAGGATGAAAAAGAGCTTGCGGAGCACAACATGCTGGTGGATCTAGGCCGAAACGATATCGGCAAAATCAGCCGGATCGGAACCGTAAAAGTAGAGAAATACATGGAGATCGAGCGATTCTCCCACGTAATGCACATAGGATCCACCGTGACCGGAACGATTCGTGAAGACAAGGATGCTGTGGATGCGGTAGATGCGATCCTGCCGGCAGGGACTCTTTCGGGAGCACCGAAGTTCAGAGCGTGCCAGATCATCGACCAGCTGGAAAACAACAAGCGAGGCGTGTACGGCGGAGCCATCGGCTACCTGGACTTTGCAGGAAATCTGGACACTTGCATCGCCATCCGCCTGGTATATAAAAAGAACGGGACGATCTGCATCCGGTCCGGTGCGGGGATCGTAGCCGACAGCGTACCGGAAAAAGAATTCGAAGAATGTGCCAACAAGGCCAAGGCTGTGATCCAGGCCATCCGGGAAGCAGAGGAGGTATTAAAATGATTTTGCTCATCGACAACTACGACAGTTTTTCTTATAACCTGTATCAGCTCATCGGATCGGTAGAGCCTGACATCAAAGTGATCCGAAATGATGCGCACACCATCGAGGAAATCGAGGCTATGAAGCCGGAAGCCATCATCCTCTCACCGGGTCCGGGAAAACCGGAGGACGCGGGGGTCTGTATCGAGGCCATCAAGTACTTCACCGGCAAGCTGCCGATATTCGGCGTGTGTCTGGGACATCAGGCGATCTGTGAGGCATTCGGCGGTACGGTTTCTTATGCAAAGGAGCTGATGCACGGCAAGCAGAGCAAGGTGTATCAGGGAGGCATCAGTTCGTTGTTCCGCGGTCTGGGACCGGAATTCAAGGCGGCTCGTTACCACTCGCTGGCGGCGCGCGCGGAGGATTTCCCGGAAGCATTGAAAGTCACGGCGGAGTCGGATGACGGCGAGATCATGGCTTTAGAGCACAGAGAATATCCCGTTTTCGGCGTACAGTTCCACCCGGAATCAGTCATGACGCCGGATGGTAAAAAAATGATAGAAAATTTTATGGAGGTAGTGAGGAATGATTAAAGAGGCTATTATCAAACTTTCGAAAAAAGAAGATTTAACGTATGAAATGGCAGAGACAGTCATGGATGAGATCATGAGCGGAGAAGCAAGTCCGGTACAGATGTCAGCTTACTTGACGGCACTGGCCATGAAGGGAGAAACCATCGATGAGATCACGGCATCAGCGGCAGGTATGCGTGCACACTGCATCAAGCTGCTTCACGACATGGACGTGCTGGAGATCGTAGGAACAGGCGGCGACGGATCCAATTCCTTCAACATTTCCACAACGGCTTCGCTGGTCATCGCAGCAGGCGGGGTGCCGGTGGCAAAACACGGAAACAGAGCTGCTTCTTCTAAATCCGGCGCAGCCGACGTGCTGGAAGCACTGGGAGTCAACATCACTATCGCGCCGGAACAAAGCGCGGAGATCCTGAAAAAGAGCAACATCTGCTTCCTGTTCGCTCAGAATTACCACGTAGCCATGAAGTACGTGGCACCGATCCGAAAGGAACTGGGCATCCGGACAGTTTTCAACATTCTGGGGCCGCTGAGCAATCCGGCAGGTGCCAACATGGAACTGATGGGCGTTTACGATGAAGAACTGGTAGAACCGCTGGCACAGGTCATGGCCAAGCTGGGGGTGGATCGCGGCATGGTGGTATACGGGCAGGACAGCCTGGACGAGATCTCCATGTGCGCACCGACCTCCGTCTGTGAGATCCGGGACGGCTGGTTCCAGTCTTATGAACTGACGCCGGAGCAGTTCGGATACAAGAGATGTGATAAGAAGGAACTGACGGGTGGTTCGCCTGAGGAAAATGCGGAGATCACGAGAGCGATCCTGTCGGGCGAAGAACAGGGTGCAAAACGCCAGGCCGTCTGCCTCAATGCAGGCGCAGCCCTCTATATCACCGGTAAAACGGATACGATAGAAGCCGGCGTCCGCATGGCAGAAAAACTGATCGACAGTGGTGCGGCAGCAAAGAAACTGGAAGAATTCATTGCAGAAAGTTTAAGGTAGCAGGATGAATATATTAGAAGAAATCGCAGAAAGGACCAGAGTGCGGATAGCGGAGGAAGAGGCTGCAAAGCCTCTGGCGCAGCTTCGTAAAGAGGCAGAAGCCTTGTGGGAAAAAGAGCTTGCTCAGGGCGTCAATCTGCCGCTGAAGCCTTTGCAGGAAGAGGCTGGAGAGTCTTCTGCAAAGAACTCTGCCGAGGCCGGCGGAAGGCCGGGGAGATATAGGTTTTATCGAGCTTTGCGGAAAGAAGGCATGTCTTATATCTGTGAGGTGAAGAAAGCGTCGCCGTCTAAAGGGCTGATCGCAAAGGAGTTCCCGTATGTGAAGATCGCCAAGGAGTATGAACTGGCGGGCGCGGCGGCTGTTTCGTGTCTGACGGAACCGTATTATTTCAAAGGCTCGGATGATTATTTGCGGGAGATTGCGGAGACAATCTCCATACCTGTTTTACGTAAGGATTTTACGGTAAACTCGTACATGATCTACCAGGCAAAGCTTTTGGGAGCGGCGGCGATTTTATTGATCTGTGCCATACTGGATGATGAGCAGCTTGTTGAATATCTGAAGCTTGCGGACTCGCTGGGCCTGGATGCTCTGGTGGAAGCGCACGATGCCGAGGAAGTGGAGCGGGCACTGAAAGCGGGCGCGCAGATCATCGGGGTCAACAACCGGGATCTGAAGACGTTTGAGGTGGATGTGAGAAACAGTATCCGGCTGCGGGAGCTGGCACCAAAAGAGGTACTTTTTGTATCAGAAAGCGGCATCAAGACTAGCGAGGACATACGAAAACTCTATGAAAACGAAGTGGATGCAGTGCTGATCGGTGAGACGCTTATGAGAAGCGATGATAAGAAAAAAGCACTGGAAACGCTGAATGCAGAGGCACTAAAATGAGTAATTTATATGACTTGAGGCAGGATGCGCAGCGTCTTGCGGGGCAGAATACCAGGATCAAAGTCTGCGGGTTGAAACGATTTGAAGATATCGAGTGGGTGAATCTGGCAAAACCGGATTTTTGCGGATTCATAGTGGAGTTTCCGAGAAGTTCCCGGTGTGTAAGCCGTGAACTTTTAGCGGAATTGACTGCACAGCTGGATCCTGAGATCATCCCGGTGGGAGTGTTCGTCAATGCACCTGTGAAGCTGCTGGCAGAGCTGGCAGAGTCCGGTGTGATACGGGCGATCCAGCTGCATGGCCAGGAAGATGAGGAATATATCAGGCGGCTTCGTGAACTGATTGGTGGCGATATTCCGGTGATCCAGGCATTTTCCGTACAGACTGCGGAAGATCTGCAGCGAGCGGCGGAAAGCAGTGCCGATTATGTTCTGCTGGATCAGGGCAGCGGCGGAACGGGAAAAACCTTTGACTGGAGCCTGGCTGAAGGCTTTACAAGACCGTTCCTGCTGGCAGGAGGTCTGGGCACGGACAACCTGGCGGAAGCCATCGAACGGCTTTCTCCGTGGGCGGTGGATCTTTCCAGCAGTCTGGAGATCGACGGGCTCAAGGACAGGGACAAGATCATAGAAGCAGTAAATATCGTTCGCAGCTTCGAACAGTTAAAATAGGGAATGAGGAACAGGAGGAACAAGATGACAGATGGAAGATTTGGTGTCCACGGTGGCCAGTATATCCCGGAAACATTGATGAACGCGGTACTGGAACTGGAAGAGGCATATTTGAAATATAAGGATGATCCTGAATTTAACAAAGAGCTTGAGGAACTTTTGAACGAGTACGCTGGACGTCCGTCACGACTGTATTACGCGGCGCACATGACGGAGGACCTGGGCGGTGCCAAGGTGTATCTGAAACGCGAGGATCTCAATCACACAGGGTCTCACAAAATCAACAACGTACTGGGGCAGGTGCTTTTGGCCAAAAAGATGGGCAAGACTCGTGTTATCGCAGAGACCGGAGCAGGACAGCACGGCGTGGCGACAGCGACAGCGGCAGCTCTCATGGGAATGGAGTGCGAAGTGTTCATGGGTAAGGAGGATACGGAACGTCAGGCTTTGAACGTGTACCGGATGCGTCTTTTAGGTGCAAAGGTCCATGCGGTCACTTCCGGGACTGCTACGCTGAAGGATGCGGTTTCCGAGACCATGAGAGAGTGGACAGGCCGGATCGAGGATACTCATTATGTGCTGGGTTCCGTCATGGGACCTCATCCGTTCCCGACTATCGTGCGTGATTTTCAGGCGGTGATTTCCAGGGAAATCAAGGCACAGATGCTGGAAAAGGAAGGAAGACTGCCGGATGCGGTGCTGGCATGTGTTGGAGGCGGATCCAACGCTATTGGAACTTTTTATAACTTTATAGACGATAAAGATGTGCAGCTCATCGGATGCGAAGCGGCAGGCCGCGGGATCAACACAGCTGAAACGGCGGCGACCATAGCGACAGGACGGCTGGGGATCTTCCATGGCATGAAGTCTTATTTCTGTCAGGATGAGTATGGTCAGATCGCACCGGTCTACTCTATTTCAGCAGGGCTGGATTATCCGGGTATCGGACCGGAGCACGCCAATTTATATGATACAGGAAGAGCTCAGTACGTACCGGTCACAGATGACGAAGCAGTCGATGCGTTTGAATACCTTTCGCGGATCGAGGGAATCATACCGGCTATCGAAAGCGCTCACGCAGTCGCTCATGCACGCAAGATCGTGCCGCAGATGGACAAGGATCAGATCGTTGTCATTACCATTTCGGGACGTGGCGATAAAGACTGCGCCGCAATCGCGCGTTACAGAGGGGAGGATATCTATGAATAAGAAAATAGCAGAAGCATTTGCTGATGGAAAGGCGTTCATTCCTTTCGTTACCTGCGGGGATCCATCGCTGGACGTAACGGAGCAGCTGGTTTATGCCATGGCGGAGGCCGGGGCAGATCTGATCGAACTGGGTATCCCGTTTTCGGATCCGACTGCAGAGGGACCGGTGATACAGGCGGCTAATGTGCGAGCACTTTCAGGTGGTGTGACGACGGATAAGATCTTTGATATGGTGGTGCGGATCCGCCAGAAGACAGATATTCCAATGGTATTTATGACTTATGCTAACGTGGTCTATTCTTATGGTACGGAGCGTTTTATCGCAAAAGCTGCCGATATCGGTATGAACGGACTGATCCTGCCGGACGTGCCCTTTGAAGAAAAGAAGGAATTCGACAGCGTCTGCAAAACCTACGGCTTAGATCTGATATCACTCATCGCGCCTACGTCTCACGAGCGGATCACGCGCATTGCAAAGGAAGCGGAAGGCTTCGTGTACTGTGTTTCATCTCTTGGTGTCACAGGAATGCGCTCTGCCATCACAACGGATATCGGTGCTATGGTAAAGCTGGTGAAGGCTGCAAAGAATATTCCGTGTGCCGTAGGCTTTGGAATCTCGACACCGCAGCAGGCCGGTGAAATGGCTGCAAAATCCGACGGAGCCATCGTCGGATCCGCTATCGTCAAACTCTGCGAAAAGTACGGAGCGGACTGTGTGCCACATGTAAAGGAATATGTGACAGCCATGAAGGAAGGCGTACTGAGAGGGTAGGTGAAGAGAGAATGCCTGGAGTGTGATTGCCTGCATGAGAGCGCTGGCAGAAAAGCAGCCGACATTAAAAAATGAAAAATAATTAACCTTTTATAAAACGATCGCCTGGAAGTTGTGGGAAAAGCGATCGTTTTTTTGTTGGGAAACTGTGAGTCGGCGCAGTCACTTTTTCTCAATAGCTGTGAATGGGCGCTCGAAAATCGATTTCAGTCAGATTGGATGATATCGAGGGGCAATACTGACTGAAATCAATTTGCGATTAGTTGTGAGTGAACGTGTCAATGTGTTGGCTTACAAATACTGGATGACGTTTCAGTCAGTCTAGTGATAGTTAGGGGCGTCGACTGACTGAAATCCGAAATGCTGTTGTCCGGATATGAAATTTAGAGCGTGCTAGCGCAGTGATTTCAGTCAGTTTCAGTCATAAAAGGAGGGGCAAATGACTGAAATGAATTTTGGGTTTTTCTCACTTGCATGATCGAGACTGTTAAGGTATGATGGAAAAAAAGTGCACGAGATGAAATTCAGGATTTCTTTGCAGTTCATCACGAAGGGAGGTAATTTATGGAGGATAAATTATTGAAGAAAGCGGTGCTGATCAAGGCTCTTACGGGAATTGTTCTGCTGGCTTATGTGGAATATCGGATTTACCGATGTGCTGTTACATCGATTGCTCTGGCTGTTTTTCCGTTTATGATTTCCTGCGTGGTTATCGTTCTGCTCGGTTTTACTGTAGCAGCGCTCTGCGAATATTTTTCATCTCGGAGAAAAGATGCGATGAACTTACGCAGGGTCGCTCGACACTTGATCGAAGGTGTTCTGCTGGCGGTCTTTATCATCATAATATGTGTTGTAATTCTTGTCGCCGGTGGATTTGGGAACTCTTCTGATAAAGGATATGTTAATTCTGATCCTGATGGTGCAATCATGGAATATTTGCAGGAAGAGAGAGCCGTTACTGCCTCGAAAGCTGACTTGGAGCAAATGATCGCCGGAGACTTTGCAGATGGAAATGTACAGTATTACGTATTGTTTTCGTTGAAAGGGATAGCGAGCAATAGGAGCACGGAAAAATGGGAGGTGACAGGTATGTATGGAGCGATTTTAGGAGATATGATAGGAAGTCCTTATGAGTTCGATCAGGGAAACAAATCGAAAGAGTTTCCACTGTTTACAGGGGAGTCGCACTTTACGGATGATACGGTGATGACTATCGCTGTGGCGGAGGCGCTGATGAAAACGGCAGGAGATCCAGACGATGGGGTGGTGCGGGAAGCACTGGTGGATCGATTGCAGTACTGGGGCAGGAAATACCCGGATGCAGGATATGGAGCACGATTTACAGGCTGGCTGCAGCAGGAGCATCCGCTGCCTTATGGAAGCTACGGCAATGGTTCGGCGATGCGTGTCTCTGCAGCGGGATGGCTGGCGGAAACTTTGCAGGAGACCAGGCGGCTGGCGAAGCTGTCGGCGGAAGTGACCCATGATCACCCGGAGGGGATCAAAGGTGCAGAGTCGGTGGCGAGTGCTATATATCTGGCAAGAAAAGGACACGATAAGAATGACATTCGAGAGTATGTGGAGGCGGCGTTCGACTATGATCTGAGCCGTGCCTGTGATGAGATCCGTCCGGATTATCATCACGTGGAGTCGTGTCAGCAGACTGTTCCGGAAGCTTTTGCCGCATTTTTAGAAGGCGAATCTTTTGAGGACGTGATCCGCACGGCGGTATCTTTAGGTGGAGACTGCGATACTTTGACAGCTATAGCCGGAAGTATAGCGGAAGCGTATTATGGCGTGCCGAAGGAGTTACAGGAAGAATGCAGGAAACGGCTGGACAAAGATCTGCTGCTGGTGCTGGATGGGTTTATGGAGCGTATCATGTAATTGTAGTAGGATGAATGACTGGTCGTGGACTTTACAGCGAGCAGCGATTGCGATATAATTTTATCATATGGCTAAAAAGGAGTATCAAAATGTCAGACTACATTACAACATATACAGGAAACCACATAGATCCGGCGGATCCGGATCCGGAGGCGATCTCGATCCGGGATATCGCCCACGCGCTGTCGCTGATCTGCCGGGGCAATGGTCACGTGCGGAATTTCTGGTCAGTAGGACAGCACTGCCTGGACTGTGCCCACGAGGCGCAGGCACGAAAGCTGTCGCCGCGAATGATCCTGGCGTGTCTTTTGCACGACGCGTCGGAATGCTATATGTCGGATGTGCCAAGACCGATGAAAAAACATATGCAGGAATATCAGAGACAGGAAAAGGGAATCTTAAAAGTGATTTTCGAAAAGTTCCTGGGCTCTGATTTGACGACGGCGGAAATCAGAGAACTAAAGGAAATCGACGATGCCCTTTTGTGGCACGATCTGGAGACGCTCCTGGCGGAGATGCAGCATGGACCGATGCCGGATCTGCACATCAAAATCGACTTTTCATTCCGGCCGTTCAAGGACGTGGAACGGGACTACCTGGAGCTGTTTTATCAGTATTACGGCAAGTAGAGAGGAGTATGGGATGCAAAAATTAGCGATATTAGTAACAAGACTCTCTTCCTGGGTGCTGTCGAAAATGGGCCGAGGCGGATCTATGCCCGGCAGACTGGGGATCAAGATCGCGCCGGATTGTCTGAATCATTTAAAATTCGGCGGACCGGTGATCCTGGTGACCGGGACAAACGGCAAGACCAGCACGGCAAACATGGTTTCCGATCTGATGGAGGAAGCCGGATATAAGGTGGTCACCAATCGCAAAGGGGACAATCTGCGGGTCGGTATCACATCGACGCTGCTGTCACACTGCAGCCTTTCAGGGCGTGTGAAGGCAGATGCGGCGGTCCTGGAAGTGGACGAGCTGAACATGAAATACATCGTTCCGGCGCTGCCGGTGACAGCCATCGTCGTGAACAACTTTTTCCGCGATCAGCTGGACCGGGCAGGGGAAATGGAGAGGATCATCGACACCATCGAGAGTGTACTTCCGGACTACCAGGGAGACTTGATCTTAAACGGAAACGATCCAAACGTTGTCCGGCTTGCGATGGCAGCTCCAAACGCACGTAAAATTTATTTCGGAGCGGCGAAAAACGCTTCCACTGTGGAGCATTCCGCAGAAGCTGCAGAGGGCAAGTTCTGTCCGAAATGCGGCTCGCGGCTGGAATATGATTTTTATCAGTATTCTCATATAGGGCAGTTCCACTGCAGCAGTTGTGATTTCGCGACGCCGAAGCTGGATGTGTGCCCTGACGAGATAGATCTGGATGCTCATACATTCCGGTATGATGGTCATGTGTACCCGATGGCATCGGATGGTCTGTATTCGCTTTATAACTGCGCGGCGGTGCTGGCGGCAGCCAGATCCGCCGGGGTGGATCCGAAGCTGGCGGAGAAGGTGTTTGCGAGAGCGGAGCGACCGGCGGGCCGAAATGAGAGGTTCGAAAAGGCCGGGCGGGACTGCATCCTCAATCTGGTGAAAAATCCGACTGGTGCCAACGAGGTCATGAAGGTCATCGAAAAGGATCCTGCAAAAAAGACGATAGTCATCGTCCTCAACGACAATGCGCAGGACGGCAGGGATATCAGCTGGATCTACGACACGGTCTTTGAAAAACTCATGGATGACTCCACGGAGGAGATCATCTGTACGGGAACGCGCGCCTGGGATATGGCGCTTCGGATCTATTACGGCGGTTTTACCGGAAAGATCCGCCCCGAAGAATCGATGGAAGCAGCTGTGCATGAGGCTTTGCAGGCTCCGCATGTATACGCTGTTGCCACGTACACGGCGCTGCTGCCGACGCGAAATACGATCGTAAAGGAGATGGGACTGTGAGAGTATGCTGGATGTACCATGACATCATGGATCTATATGGGGACAAGGGAAACATGCTGGTCTTGAGCAAACGCTGCAAAGATCGGGGCATCCCGTTTGAGCTGGATACCTGCGGGATCGGAGAAGAGAAAGATCTGTCGTCTTACGATTTGCTGTTTTTTGGCGGCGGGGCTGATAAAGAGCAGCTTTCGCTGATCCCGGATCTTTTGAGCCGCAAAGAGAATATTGCAAAGGCTATCGATGAGAAAACGTTCGTACTGCTGATCTGCGGCGGCTATCAGATGTTTGGCAAGTATTATGTGGCGGCGGACGGCAGCAAAATCGAGTGTCTGGGATTTTATGATTACCGCACGGAAACCGGAGCTGAGGGAAGTCGCTGTATCGGAAATATCGTTATTGAAGCGCAGCTTGATGATCTCCACACGAAAATGGTGGGTTTTGAAAACCATGGCGGGCAGACTGTCGGGGTGGATCACCCGCTGGGGAAGGTGCTTTACGGATGCGGCAACAGCTTTGATGCAGGCTGGGAAGGCTTTTATGACGGGAAGGTCCTGGGAACGTATCTCCATGGGCCTCTTCTGCCGAAAAACCCGAAAATCGCTGATTTTGTGATCACGAAAGCATTGCAGAAAAAAGATCCCGGATTTCAGATGTCGGATCTGCAGCCGCTGGATGACACTCTGGAAAACAGCGCACGGGAAGCACTGTTTAAGAGATTTGAAATCGAGGGGGACAAGTAGTGTACTTTGGGAACATCTAAAGACTGTTCCGAAATAGGAACAAAACCTACAGAAAATCAAAAAGTGTTCTGAATCCAGAGCACTTTTTTGTTTTTATAAAATACTGACATAATTTTGTTTTCCTCTTGCAATCCTTATGAAAATCTGCTAAAGTACATCAGGTAAGAGAAAGACAGTTCGTGACCATCCTGTCTATAAACAAAACTAGGGATTTTATTTCGAATATTTTTTGAGATCTAAGAGATGTTCCCGGGGTCAGCCTTGCGTGCGTCTCTTTTTTTCGGCTTTTCTGCGGGTCTGCAGTTCCTTTTGCCGGTGCTTACCGGTTTTCTGCAAAGACACTTCCGCAGATCCCGGGTCTTTCGGCGTTTTGAAAACGCCTTTCCCTTGCTTTGCAAAAAGAAAACATAGGTGGTCGCCATATCAATAGAGAGAAAGGACGACGTATGGGACAGATGGAAAATCCGGTTCGCTACAGCGTGATCACGGAGAAAAATCCGCGGGAGATCGTCATGCTGCGAGGCAGCGGCTGCCGTTTTTTAAGGTGTCGTTTTTGTGACTATCATCTGGATTCTTCGCGGGATCAGGCGGCAAATGACCGCATCAATAAAGAGGCGCTCAGCCATGTGACAGGGCAGTATCACAGCCTGGAAGTCATCAATTCGGGCAGTTTTCTGGAGCTTTCGGAGGAAACTATGGCAAGGATCGAGCGGGTGTGTCTGGAAAAACACATCAATCAGCTGCGCTTTGAGATCCACTGGATGTACCGGGAGCATGTGGAAAAGTGGCGGGGGCACCTTTCAGAAAAAGGGATCACGGTAAAAATAAAAATGGGCGTGGAGACGTTTGACGACGCTTTCCGAAGAGAGGTGTTCGACAAGGGTATGGAAGGTGTCACGCCGCAGGATGCTGCAAAGGTGGCGGATGAGGTTTGCCTTTTGTTTGGCGTAACGGGGCAGACGGCGCAGTCCATGCGATACGACATCGAGACGGGGCTTCGGTATTTCGAACGGATCTGCATCAACATCATGGTGGAGAACACATCGCAGATCCAACCGGATCCGCAGGTGATCAATATATTTGTCGATAATTTTTACGAGATGTACAAGGATGATCCGCGAGTAGATATTTTGCTGGAAAATACGGATTTTGGAGTAGGAGGAAAACGAGATGAATGAGATATTATTAGTGGCAAGTTTATTTGTGATCTACGGATGCGTGTTGCTGGCGTACCGGCTGTTTGGCAAGAGCGGGCTGTACTGCTTTACGGCCATCGCGACTATCACCGCCAACATCGAAGTGCTGATCATGGTGAAAGCCTTCGGCATGGAGCAGACGCTGGGAAATATCCTGTTTGCATCCACCTTCCTGGTAACGGATATCATCAGTGAGATCGAAGGGAAAAAAGCGGCCAAGAAAGCGGTCAACATCGGGATATTCACCTCGGTGTTTTTCATCATCGTTTCCCAGTCCTGGCTGCTGTATCATCCGGCAGCAAGCGACTGGGCGCAGCCGGCGATTCGTGAGATCTTCTCCAATACACCGCGGCTGATGCTGGTGAGCGTGCTGGTGTACGCGATCTGCCAGCGGTTCGACGTATGGGCGTATCATAAGTGGTGGGCGCTGACGAAGAAGCGCTTTCACGGTGATTCCCGGCGGGCACTGTGGCTGAGAAACAACGGATCGACGATGATTTCCCAGCTGCTCAACACGATCCTCTATACCTTCGGGGCATTCTGGGGCATGTACGAGATCCCGACGCTGATCAGCATCGCTCTTTCCAGTTACGTGATCTTTATTGTGACCAGTATCGCCGACACTCCGTTCGTCTACCTGGCGCGTCGGATGCACGAAAAGGGGCTGGTGGAGTAGTCTTTGCTTTCTTTCTTCCGCTCTGCGCGGTAGACTAGAAACGGCAGCTTTTCCCGTCCGACCTGATGATGAAATTCCATTTCCCGACCGGAAGT